>JAABUY010001083.1_pt1 | contig 39097 bp, 39 predicted proteins | sample 5560271 | NCBI WGS metagenome assembly JAABUY01 (sample SAMN10711886, study PRJNA513374) | rock metagenome | isolation source: Antarctica rocks | place: Antarctica: Victoria Land, University Valley
GCTCATCCACGGTTGTGGCCGGAGGGTAAACGGGCGCCGTCCGCCGCGCCAAGGGGGTGGTTGCAACCACCCCCTTGGCAGCACCCACTCCATCACGACTGGATGCTCCCTTCCAGATACAAGGGGAAGCTTCACCGTGGGGTCCCCCTCATCCGCCCGCTTTGCGGGCACCTTCTCCCCACCGGGGAGAAGGGCAAAACCGCCCAGTCAATATGCGTGAATGCCATGGCCCGCAAAGCGGGGGACCGCGCGAACCCCAGGGTCAAGCCCGGGGACGGTGGAGGGAGCTGCAGGGATCGGAAGGCCCGGCCGACAGACCGCGCGTCTATCTTTCATTTTATGTTGAAGCCCATCAACTTCATACCGGGTGTGACGATCTACGAGAAGGAAAAAGACAGCTTAACGGGAGAATGGAGCTCCACTACTCTGCGATCACCGCTGAGAGATGCGGGATAGGAATTGTGGCTGGCGAGTTACCTCAAGCCTCTGGGCGATATATTTCACCCCAGCCCGGCAGCCTTGCGCAAAACCTCGTTCATGCGACCTTGCCACCCCGGCCCGTCCGCGCGGAACTTTTGCAACACGTCCTTGTCGACCCGGAACGCGATCTGTTCCTTGCCGCCGCTGACCGGTGGGCGGCCGCGAGGCTTGGAGACGGGAATGCCATTCACCCGGATAGTGCCACGCGCGAAATCCTCGTCCGTAAGTTCGGGGATGTCCTCATACTCGGCGGGTGTTATCTCGTGAGCATCAATCTTGGCGAAGTCGCTCCCCGAAACGTCGCTGTTCCCGGTCATTGGCTTTCCTCATCGAAATGATACGCCGCGCGTCCTCGCCGACCGAGGTCCAAACTACCACGACCATCCTGGCCCGGAGCAAGCCGATGGTGATCACTCGATCCTCGCCGTAGTTGACCCGCCTGTCGGGAATGTCGATCACCGTTCCGGCAAAAACCTCCGGCGCCTCGGTGAAATCGAGCCCGCGCTCTTCGAGAGTGGCCGCCCGCTTCGTGGGATCGAACGTTATGCGCACCTGATATTTGTATATACGTAAATCGCCCTGGTCAACATTCCCCCAAAATGAAGACGGGTCACGACCCCGCTCGCTCCGCCAGCCGCGCCGCTGCCTCGGTCGCACCCATCCTGTCCGCCAGCTCCCGGGCCGTGAGGCCGGCGGCGTCGCGGGCGGAGGGGTCGGCGCCACGCGCCAGCAACACGTCCACCAGCTCAATGCGGTCGAACATGGCCGCCATCATCAGGGCGGTCTTGCCGTCGGGGCCGCAGCCATCGAGCGCGGCACCACCCTCCAGCATGGCCTCGATAATGTCCGCATAGCCCTTGAAGGCCGCGGCCGCCAGCGGCACCTGGCCACGGTCGTTGGCGATCGTCGGGTCGCCGCCATGCGCCATCAGGGCCCGCACCGTGTCGAGGTGGCCGTGGTAGCTGGCCAGCATCAGCAGGCTGTCGCCCTTGTCGTTGATGAGGTTGGCCGGCAGCCCCGCGGCCAGCAGGGCGGCGAGCTCGGGCGCCTGGCCGCCCCGGGCCATCTGGAACACCCTGCCCGCGAACGCGATCGTGTCCGCGTCGAGCGCCGGCCGGCCGGGGGAACTGTCCTGCATCGTTCGTGCCTCGATCGCCGCGCACGCTCCGCCACGCTCGGCCGAGCTATAGCCCGCACCCGCGGTCTCAACCACCCGAAGATGGCATCGGCCGCCCGCAGGGTGAACGCATCTGGGACAGGTGCGATCCGTCGTGGGGGTCGGAGAGCCGTCGTTGCGAGCGGAGCGAAGCAATCCAGCCTCCGCGACCCTCGGTCTGGGTTGTTTCGCCTTCGGCTCGCAATGACGGTGAAGGTCACGAACAAAGGTGAGAGTCCCTCGCCCGACGACGATATCCACCGCTCGGGAACTTGCGATCCCGCGCAGGACGGGAGAAGGATGGGGCACGTCCCCCGGAGACCCGCAAGCTTGAACGACATCGCGACCGCCGCCCCCCTGCTCTCGGTCGAGAACCTCGCGGTCGGTTTCACCCAGGGCGGCCGCACCACCCGGGCGGTCGACGGCGTGTCGTTCTCGCTGCCGCGCGGCGGCACGCTGGCGCTGGTGGGCGAATCGGGATCGGGCAAATCCGTCACCGCCATGGCGATCGCCCGCCTGCTCGAGTCCTCCGGCGCCGAGGTGCTGGGCGGCCGCATCCTGTTCGCGGGCCAGGACCTCCTGAAGGCGTCCGAAACCGCCATGCGGCGGATCCGCGGCAAGGCCATCACCATGGTGTTCCAGGAACCCATGACGTCGCTGAACCCGCTGCATCCGATCGAGAAGCAGCTGGGCGAGATCCTCGAACTGCACGGGCTGTCGGGCGGCACGAGGCTGCGCCCGCGCGTCATCGAGCTCCTGACCGAGGTCGGCATCCCGGACCCCGCGTCCCGGCTCGGCGCCTTCCCGCACCAGCTCTCGGGCGGGCAGCGCCAGCGCGTCATGATCGCCATGGCGCTGGCCAACCGGCCGAACCTGCTCATCGCCGACGAGCCCACCACGGCGCTCGACGTCACCGTGCAGGCCCAGATCCTGCGGCTCCTGAAGGAGCTTCAGCAGAAGCTCGGCATGGCGATGCTGTTCATCACCCACGACCTCGGCATCGTGCGCCGCATCGCCGACGATGTCGCGGTGATGCAGAAGGGGCGCGTGGTCGAGGCCGGGACGGTGGACGCCATCTTCCGCGCGCCCCAGCATCCCTACACCCAGATGCTCCTCGCGGCCGAGCCCAAGGGCGCGCCGCCGCCGGCCGACCCTTCGGCCAAGTCCATCCTCGAAGCCGCCGACCTCAAGGTGTGGTTCCCGATCAAGCGCGGCTTCCTGCGCCGCACCGTGGGCCACGTGAAGGCCGTCGACGGCATCTCGCTCCAGGTGCGCGAGGGCCAGACCGTGGGGGTCGTGGGCGAATCGGGCTCCGGCAAGACCACGCTCGGCCTCGCCATCCTGCGGCTGATCCGCTCCGAGGGACCGGTGAGCTACCTCGGCCGGCGCATCGACGGGCTCGACAGCACGGCGCTGCGGCCGCTGCGGAGCGACATGCAGGTGGTGTTCCAGGACCCTTACGGCTCGCTGTCGCCGCGCCTGTCGGTGGCCGAGATCGTGGAGGAGGGCCTCACGGTGCAGCGCCGGCTGCCCTATGCCGAACGGCGCGAGATCGTGGCCCGGGCGCTCGCCGACACGGGGCTCGACCCCGTCACCATGGACCGCTACCCGCACGAGTTCTCAGGCGGCCAGCGCCAGCGCATCGCCATCGCGCGCGCCATGGTGCTCGACCCGAAATTCGTGGTGCTGGACGAGCCGACCTCGGCGCTCGACATGTCGGTCCAGGCCCAGATCGTCGACCTGCTGCGCGACCTGCAGGCGCGGCGCGGCCTCGCCTACCTGTTCATCAGCCACGACCTCAAGGTGGTGCGGGCGCTGGCCACCGAGATCATCGTGATGCGGGCTGGCCGGGTGGTCGAATCCGGGCCGGCCGCCGATGTCTTCGCGGCCCCCAAGACCGACTATACGCGCGCCCTGTTCGCCGCGGCATTCGACATGAAGGCGAGCCAGGACCCGGCCGTAGTGGCGCAGTAGCACCATGCCGCGCGCGGTTCTGCTCGTCCTCGATTCCGTCGGCATCGGCGCCGCCGCGGATGCGCCCGCCTACGGCGACGCCGGTGCCGACACGCTGGGCCATATCGCCGAGGCCTGCGCGGCCGGCCGTGGCGACCGCCCGGGGCTGCGCTCCGGCGCGCTCGCCCTGCCCCACCTCGACGCGCTCGGGCTCGGGCTCGCCGCCGCGGCCGCGACCGGACGGGTCCCGGCCGGCCTCACGGCGGGGCGTCCCGTGGCATCGTGGGGGTTCGGGGCCGAGCTGTCGGCCGGCAAGGACACGCCGTCGGGCCATTGGGAGATGGCCGGCACGCCGGTGCCGTTCGACTGGGGCTATTTCCCCGACGCCGAGCCCTGCTTCCCGCAGGTCCTCGTGGCGGCGCTGGTGGGCGAGGCCGGCCTCGACGGCATCCTGGGCGACCGGCGGGCGTCGGGCACCGCGATCATCGCTGAACTCGGCGCCCTGCACATGAAGACCGGTCGGCCGATCTGCTACGGCTCGGCCGACTCGGTGCTGCAGATCGCGGCCCACGAGGAGAGCTTCGGGCTCGACCGGCTCTACGGGCTCTGCGGCATCGCCCGGCGTCTCTGCGACCCGCTGCGGATCGGCCGGATCATCGCGCGGCCCTTCGTGGGCAACGACCCCGCCTCGTTCCGGCGAACCGCCAACCGCAAGGATTACGCGATGCCGCCGCCCTCGGGCACGATCCTCGACCGCGCCGCCGAGGCCGGCCGCACCATCGTCACGGTGGGCAAGACCGGCGACATCTTCGCCCATCGCAACACGGGATCGGAGCTCAAGGGCGCGGGAAACGATCGGAACCTCGACCACCTGCTGGCAGTCTTGCCCAGCCTGCCCGACGGCGGCCTCGTCTTCGCCAACCTGGTGGATTTCGACAGCGAGTTCGGGCATCGCCGCGACGTCGCGGGCTACGCGGCCTGCCTCGAGCGTTTCGACGCGCGTCTGCCCGAATTGCTGGCGGGCCTGCACCCGGGCGACCTGCTGGTCGTCACGGCCGACCACGGCAATGACCCGACGTTTCCGGGCAGCGATCACACGCGCGAGTATGTGCCGATCCTGAGCTACGCGCCGGGCCGCCCCGGGATGCCGCTCGGCCGGCGTGACAGCTTCGCAGACATCGGCGCCACCCTGGCGCGCCATCTCGGCCTCGCGGCGACCGTGGCCGGCCGGCCCTGGCTCTGAGCCCCGCGGGGAACCGGGCCGGAGGCCGCCTCGTTGACTTGGTGGCCCGAGGAGGACGTCATGGACATCGACGAGGAGCGCACGGAACCCGTGCCGGCCGCCACGGTACCGATGGCCGCGGTGGCGGTCGACGAGACCGACCGCCTGATCGCATCCGACAAGGTCGCAGGCACGGAGGTGTTCGACCGCGCCGGGAAGCGGCTCGGTACCGTCTACAATTTCATGGTCGACAAGGTGACGGGCCAGGTCGCCTATGCGGTAATGTCGTTCGGCGGCTTTCTCGGCCTCGGCGAACGCTTCCATCCCCTGCCCTGGCGCGCCCTCACCTACGACCCCGCGCGAGGCGGCTACGTGGTCGACCTCGATCGGGAGAGGCTCGAAGCCGCGCCGAGCTATGGCGCCGGCGAGAAACCATGGCGCGACCCGGAACGTCGGCGTAACATCTTCGGATTCTACGGCTTCAAATCCGAACCGTGAGGGACAGCCCCGTGAACATCCCCGCTTCCATCGCAACGCTCGCTCTTCTAGGCTTAACGGCCGGCGCCGCTTCGGCCCAGTCCGCCGCCCCTGCTCCGGGATCCGACACCACCATCCCCGAGAAGGCACCGGCCACGAGCGCGCCGGCCACCACCCTCGACGACAAGCCGGGCACGCTGAGCGAGAAGCTGAGCGATAGCAACGGCGTCATCCAGCCCAAGGGCGACGTCGACCCGGCCATGCACGTTCCCGCACCACAGACCGGCACCACCCCGGTCATCAAGCCGGGCGCTTTGGGCAACGGCACGGCGAAGTAGAGCCGACATCTACGATCCAGCGGAGGCTGCGGGCAGGCTGGGAACCTGATCGGCTGCCGCGCCCAGTACTGGCGGGCGCCGCTCCTATTTCTTCTTCAGTTCTTCCGGCTTGTGCACCGCTGTCTTTCCGGATTTGCTGCTCTTGACCACCATCTGCGGGTGGTCCTTGGTGGCCTTGGCCGTATGGCCCTTCACCATCGTGGTCGAGGTGACGACCTTCTCGACGGTGCCTTGGGTTTCGCCCTGCGGCGTACCCCATTTCACCTCGTCGCCCGGCTTCGGCATCTTTGTCATGACCCGCTCTCCCGTTCCGTCGAGAGAACCCGCGAATCGCGGATCGGTTTGCGGTCAGCCGATGCGTCGTTGTCGCGGGGCACGGGGTCCTCGATGCCGTCTGCCGTCGGATCAGCTCGGGACCTCGATCCACCCCTCTCGTGCGGCCCGCTTTTCAGCCATGGCGGCAGCATTGTCGTTGAGGAACGGACCATCGGGCTGTTCGCCGAAAGCCCATGACGTCGCGTCGTATTGTGGAACGCTCCCCGCGGTCCAACCTTCAGGAAACCTGAAGAACCATCGGTGTCCGTCGGGATGGGTGACCATCACCATGCGGGGACCGCTCACCTCGGTATCCCATTCACCCATCGCCTTGCCTCCCCCTCGCTCCGAGTCGGCTCGCATCGACTTGGGCCGGCCGATCAGCCGCGCGGTAGCCGGTCCACTTCGGCCAGCACTTTCGTGAGGTCCTTGCCGAGATCCTTGGAGGCCGTCAGGCCGACGAAGTCGCTGCTCGCATGAGGCAGTGCGCCCGATCCCGCAAAAATCCGGATGCCGCCCGACATCATCACGGCATCGCCGCGGCGCAGCGTTCCGTCGTCGAAGATCGACACCTTGCCGGGCTTGGTCGGCAGCTGAGCGATCGCGAGCTTCGGCTTAGCCTTGTGCAGCCGCACCGTCAGCGGATGGCCGCGGTAGGGCCGCTGAGGCGCGCGATACGGGACCTCCGCAGCGCCCTGGTTGTGCACCGGGGCAGGCGCCACCGCGATCTCGGCCGCGCCACCGCCGAAGATGGCGGAGAAGAACTGGTGAACGCCGTCGTCGCTCGCCGCAGCGCCTCGCTGGGCCAGCAGCACCGCCGCGCCCGCAAGGACCAACCGGGCGATGCGCCGGGCCGTTGTACGGTCGGACGGGATCATCATGGTCGTGATTTCCTTGGGCTCGATGCCGGACCGGGACTTAGCGGTCTTTCCGCGTTCCGGCCTGCAACGTCCGTCCGTGTTCTTAGGTTGCCTCCGCAGGACCACATCGTCTGCATCGTGCGAAAGATGGTTTCTGCACGATGACGTTGCCGCGGGTGGCGCCGCTCGCGGCCTATGACCGTCGTCCGACGGGTACGCACGCACCATTCTGCGTCAACCCCCCGATCCCCTGCGCCTCGCCCCGGCATCGTCGCCCTCATCGTAGAGTTCGATGCCGGCCGTCTCGATGGCGCGGCGGATCTGCCGCGCACGCTCGAGCGTGATCGGGCATTCCCCGTCGGTCATCTCGGCAAGCTTCAGGATCGCGTGCGGCACACCCACCTTCTCGGCGAACTTCGACCGCTGCAGCCCCAGGAGGGCGCGCGCTTCCCGAACCTGTTTGCCCGTCAACATGCTACGAGGGTCCTCGGGCGCGGCCGACGATTTCGCCGAGTCCGCCACCGTTCTAGCTACGCGGCGGATGCCTGCAGGTTTCGCTTGGCATTGCGATCCGCCCGGCGCCCTGGCTCTCAGGGCCTCCCGCTCATCGACCTCGGGACGAGTTCATCCGGAGGTGTTTCACTGAATCCATAGCCCGCGCACCCGGTGCCACTCCTCGACCGCGGGTGCGACTACGCGATCGAGACGCTTCCGGGCGCGGCCCGCGCCCGGAACATCGGTACTCGGCTCGCGCGCGGGACGTCGTGGCGTTCCTCGACGACGACGCGGTCGCGGACCCCGACTGGGCGGAGGCCGTCTTGGCTCGTTTTGCCACCGATACCTCGATCGGCGTGCTCGGCGGGCCGGTGGTTCCCATCTGGCCGGGCGAGCGACCGGTTTGGCTTCCGCCCGATCCGGGTCTGACGGCCCTGTATGGATACCGCACCGCGCGACCCGACCGCGCCGGCGCCGCTTGACCCGGAGCGGCAAGCTGCGCCAACGTGCCGCCACTTCCCCGGAGCGGCCGGCGCCGTCGGGAGCTGGACCGAGGGTCGGGGGCCTGGGGTGAACGAGAAGGCTGATGCCCGAACCAGACGGCTCGACCTCGCGGCCCGCGCAGCTTGGCTCTACTACATCAAGCGGCGGACCCAGGACGAGATCGCGACCGACCTCAACGTGTCGCGCCCCAACGCCCAGCGCCTCGTGGCACTTGCGATTTCCGAGGGGCTGATCAAGTTCCGGCTGGACCACCCGCTCCTCAAAAGCATGGAACTCGGCGAGCGCATCCGCGACCGCTATGGTCTCGACCTCTGCGAGGTGGCGCCCAGCGTCGACGGGCAGAGCGACCGCACCGGAGTGGCGCTGCTCGCCGCGCAGTACATCGAGAACCTTCTGGCGGCGACGAGCCCGCAAATACTGGCGCTCGGCACCGGGCGGACGCTGCTCGAGACGGTACGCCAGGTCACCTCGATGGAGCGGCCGGATCATCGCGTCGTCTCGGCGGTCGGCAATCTCACCCGCGACGGCCGCGCCAGCCCTTACGACGTCGCGATCAGGCTCGCCGACCGCGTCGGGGCTCAGTGCTATCCCCTTCCCCTCCCCGTGCTGACCGATACGCGCGAGGAATGCGAATTCCTGAAGGCGCAGCGCGGCTACGGCATCGTCGACGCGCTGGTCCGCGAAGCCGATGCCGAGGTGCTGGGGGTCGGCTCCATCGGCCCGACCGCACCCTTGCTGATCGATGGCTTCGTGACCCCTGAGGAACTGGCGGAATTGCAAGCCGCCGGCGCGGTCGGCGAGCTGCGCTCCCACCCGATCGATGCCGCGGGGGCGCTGATCGACAATGCCGTGACGGCCCGCCTCACCGCCGTGCCGCCGCCCGCCGCCCCGCGACGCCCGACCGTGCTGGTCGCGGCCGGCGCCTCCAAGATCGACGCGCTGGCGGCAGCGCTTGCCGGACGCTACGCGACCGGGCTCGTGATCGACGAGCCGACTGCCCTGCGTTTGCTCGACCGTCGCGTTTGACGTGCGGCTGCCTCAAGATTGCCCTTGACAGTTCGACCGCCGCGACCGAGCATTTGCTCTTGAGGTGAGCAAAGTTGGCGGTCGCCCAAAGCAGCCGCCCAAAGGGAGGAAAAGCAATGCGTTTTGCTCGTATGAGCGGGTTGGTGGCTGGGCTCATGGCCTCCACCGTCGCGGTCAAGGCCGCCGACCAGATGACACTGACGATCGCGACCGTCAATAACGGCGATATGATCGTGATGCAGAAGCTGTCGCCGAAGTTCGAACAGCAGACCGGCATCAAGCTGAACTGGGTGGTGCTCGAAGAGAACGTCCTCCGCCAGCGCCTGACCACCGACATCGCCACCAAGGGCGGCCAGTTCGACGTCATGACGATCGGCGCCTACGAGACCCCGATCTGGGCCAAACAGGGCTGGCTCACACCGCTCGACGATCTCGGCGACGATTACGACTACAAGGACCTGATCCCGCAGGTGAAGGACGGGCTCAGCGTCGACGGCAAGATGTATGCTGCACCGTTTTATGCAGAATCGTCCTTCACCTATTACCGCAAGGATCTGTTCGACAAGGCCGGGCTGACCATGCCGGAAAAGCCGACCTACGATCAGATCGCCCAGTTCGCCGACAAGCTGACCGACAAGAAGAACGGGATCTACGGCATCTGCCTCCGCGGCAAGCCGGGTTGGGGCGAGAATATGGCGTTCCTCGGCACGGCCGTGGTGGCGCACGGCGGCGCGTGGTTCGATACGAAGTGGCAGCCGCAACTCACGACCCAGCCCTGGAAAACGACGATCGACTGGTATCTCAACGTGATGAAGAAGGACGGACCGCCCGGCCCGACCGCCAACGGCTTCAACGAGAACCAGGCGCTGTTCGCGTCGGGAAAATGCGGCATGTGGATCGACGCCACCTCGGGCGCCGGCCGCATCTACGACCCGAAGCAGAGTCAGGTCGCCGACAAGATCGCCTTCACGGCCTCGCCCGTCACCGACAAGAACCCGAAGGCCTCCGGATGGTTCTGGTCCTGGGCGCTCGGCATCCCGACCTCGACCAAGCAGGCCGACGCCGCCAAGAAATTCGTGAAATGGGCGACGTCCAAGGAATATGTCACCATGGTGGGCGAGTCGGAGGGCTGGGTCTCCGCCCCTCCCGGTACCCGCATTTCCACCTATGACAACCCGAAATACCAGAAGGCGGCGCCCTTCGCCCCGACCGTGTTGAAGGCCATCGAGACCACCGACCCGCAACACCCGACCGTCAACCCCGTGCCCTATACCGGGGTGCAGTTCGTGGCGATCCCCGAGTTCCAGGCCATCGGCACCAACGTCGGCCAGGATATCGCGGCGGCGCTCGCCGGCCAGGACTCGGCCGATGCCGCCCTCAAGAAGGCCGAGGCCACGACCGAGCGCACCATGAAGCAGGCCGGCTACCCCAAGTAAGAGCCGAACGGAAGCACCGCCGGGGTCCTGGCCCCGGCGGTGACGCCTAGGACCTTGAACATCGCCTTTGACCCGTCGATGGCGAAAGACAATAATCCGACGATAAGAACGGATTCAGCCGGGAGGCCGCCATGACGTCTTCAGCCCTGCCGCGCGACGTAGCCGCACCCGGGAAGGCGCGACGCAGCAAGCGCGGCATCGACACCCGGCCCCTGGTCTGGCCGAGCATCGCGGCCCTGCTGGTGTGGATGATCGTCCCGCTGGCCCTGACGCTCTATTTCTCGTTCCGCAACTTCAGCCTCGTCGATCCGACCCAGACCGGCTGGGCGGGCTTCGGCAATTACAGCTACCTGCTCACCGACGACAGCTTCATCACGTCGATCATCAATACGGTGTTGCTCGTGGGGGGCGTGCTGATCGCCACCATCATATTTGGCACGCTCTTCGCCGTGCTGTTCGACCAGGACTTCTTCGGCCAGGGTGCGGCCCGGCTCTTCGTCATCGCGCCGTTCTTCGTCATGCCCACCGTGGCGGCGCTGGTGTGGAAGAACCTTCTCATGGACCCGGTCAGTGGGCTCTTCGCCTTCTTCGCCCGATCGGTCGGGATGGAGCCGATCACCTGGTTTTCGCAGACCCCATTGTTCTCGATCGGCATCATCGTGGCATGGCAATGGGTGCCTTTCGCGACCCTGATCCTGCTGACCGCCATGCAGTCGCTCGATCGCGAGCAGATCGAGGCGGCCCGCATGGACGGCGCCAAGGCGGTCTCGCGCTTCCGCCACATCATCCTGCCGCACCTCGCCCGGCCCATCACGGTGGTCGTGATGATCGAGACCATCTTCCTGCTCGGGATCTTCGCCGAGATCCTGGTCACGACCAGCGGCGGCCCGGGCGACGCCAGCACCAATCTGGTCTACCTGATCTATAAGACCGCGCTGCTGCAGTTCGATATCGGGGGCGGCTCGGCCGGTGGCATCGTGGCCATCGTGTTGGCCAACATCGTCGCCGTCTTCCTGGTGCGCACCGTCGCCCGCAATCTCGATAGCTGAGGCAGCACCATGAAGGTCAGGGAGCGCAACAAGGTCGTCATGACGTTTCTGGGCTGGGGCGTGGCCTTTCTGGTCTTCTTCCCCATCCTGTGGATGGTGATTACGTCGTTCAAGACCGAGATCGACGCCATCCAGACACCGCCGAAACTGTTCTTCCACCCGACCTTGGAGAATTTCACCGCCGTCAACGATCGCGTGAATTACGTTGGCGCGGTCCTGAACAGCGTCATCGAGTCGCTCGGCGCCACGATCATCTGCCTGCTCTTCGCCATGCCGGCCGCCTATGCCATGGCGTTCTATCCGGGTCGCAAGACCAAGGATCTTCTGATGTGGATGATGTCCACCAAAATGATGCCGGCCGTCGGTGTGCTGGTGCCGATCTACTACATCTTCCGCCAGACCGGTCTGCTCGATACATGGACCGGCATCATCATCATGTACACGCTGATGAATCTGCCTATCGTGGTGTGGATGCTGTATTCCTTTTTCCGTGAGGTCCCGAAGGAGATATTGGAAGCGTCGCGCATGGACGGGGCCACGCCGCGCCAGCAACTGACGCTGCTGCTGCTGCCCCTCTCGCTCCCGGGTGTCATGTCGACCGGCCTGTTGTCCATCATCCTGTGTTGGAACGAGGCGTTCTGGAGCATCAACCTCACCTCGGTGCATGCCGCGCCGCTGACTGCGCTCATCGCCAGCTTCTCCAGCCCCGAGGGCCTGTTCTGGGCCAAGCTGTCGGCGGCCTCGATGCTGGCCATCGCGCCGATCCTGGTGTTCGGCTGGCTGACGCAGCGTCAACTCGTCCGCGGCCTGACTTTCGGCGCCGTCAAATAGGGATAACGTCATGGCAACGGTGACATTGAAGGACGTGCGCAAGAGTTACGGCGCCGTCAGCATCATTCAGGGCGTCGACCTTGCCATCAAGGACCGCGAGTTTGTGGTCTTCGTCGGTCCGTCGGGCTGCGGAAAGTCCACCCTGTTGCGCATGATCGCCGGGCTCGAGGAGATCACGGCCGGCGACCTCATGATCGACGGCCAGGTCGTCAACGACGTGCCGCCCGACGCGCGCGGGCTCGCCATGGTGTTCCAGTCCTACGCGCTCTATCCGCACATGTCGGTGGGCGACAACATGGCCTTCGCGCTGCGTCTCGCCGGAGTGTCCAAGACCGAGCGCGACGCCAAGGTGATGGCCGCCGCCAAGATCCTGCAACTTGAGAAGCTGCTCGACCGCAAGCCCGGCCAGCTCTCGGGCGGACAGCGCCAGCGCGTCGCCATCGGCCGCGCCATCGTCCGCCAGCCCAAGGTGTTCCTCTTCGACGAGCCCTTGTCCAACCTCGACGCATCGCTGCGCGTGCAGATGCGCATCGAGATCGCACGCCTGCACAACCAGCTCAACGCGACCATGATCTACGTCACCCATGACCAGATCGAGGCCATGACCATGGCGGACCGCATCGTGGTGCTGCGGGCCGGCAAGATCGAGCAGGTCGGCTCGCCGCTCGAACTCTACCACTATCCTGCCAACACCTTCGTGGCCGGCTTCATCGGCTCGCCCAAGATGAACCTCACGCCCGCCAAGGTGAAATCGGCCAACGGCGTCGGTGTCGAGATCGTGCTGCCAGGAGGCGGTCAGGCGACGATCCCGGTCGAGCCCAGGAACGCGACGCCCGGCGCGTCCGTGACGGTCGGATTCCGGCCGGAAACGCTGTCCATGACCGAGCAGGGTCCGCTCAGCGGCAAGGTCGCGGTGGTCGAGCATCTCGGAGGCGAGACGCTGGTCTATGTGGATGTCGGCGACGGCCACCTCATCACGGTGAAGACACCCGGCAGCACGTCGGCACAGGTCGGCGAGCCCGTCCGGCTCACGGTCGACACGGACGAGGCCCGCCTTTTCGACAAGGACGGGATGGCCATGGTGCCGATGCGCCGCCGCGCCATTGCGGGCCTGGAGATGGCCCACTGAACCGGAAACGGGATCTCTCGCGACCGCTCGTGGCGGCCCCGTCGCCCGGGGCGCAGGGGCGGAAGGGTCGGCTGCAGGCCTGGTCGGGCTATGGTTGCACCAATGACGGCGCGTGCAAGGCCCGGTCGGCCTGACTGAACCGGTCCCGCGCGAAGTTTTGCTGGTGCCAATAGGGGTAGATCATCGGAATAGCGCTGACCGCATCGAGGCGGCGACGCTCGTCGTCGGTCAGGCTCAAATCGACCGCCGCAATGTTGTCCTGGAACTGCCTGGCGTTGCGGCCGCCGACCACGAGGGAGCTGACCGCGGGCCGCTCCAGCAGCCAGGCCAGGGCGATCTGCGCCGCTGAGACGCCGCGCGCGTCGCCGATCTCGACCAGGACGTCGACGATCGACCAGAGCTTCTCCGGGTCCCGGATCGGCGGTTCGGTCCATCCGGCGAACTGGCGCGTGCCTTCCGGGGTCGCCCGATCGCGGCGATGCTGGCCCGACAGCAGCCCGGCGGCGAGCGGGCTCCAGACCAGCACCCCGAGCCCCTGGTCGACCGCGATGGGCAGCAGTTCGTACTCGGCCTCGCGGGCTTCGAGCGTGTAATGGATCTGCTGGGTGACGAAGCGCTGCCGACGCTCGCGCTCGCTGACCCCGAGCGCCTTCATGACGTGCCAGCCCGAATAGTTCGAGCAGCCGATGTAGCGGACCTTGCCCTGGGTCACGAGCGTGTCGAGGGCTTCGAGCATCTCTTCGAGCGGCGTCGTCCCGTCCCATTCGTGCATGTAGTAGATGTCGATGACGTCGGTCTTCAGCCGCCTCAGGCTCTTCTCGCATTCGCGGATGAGATGGTAGCGCGAGACGCCCTCGTCGTTGGGGCCGGCGCCGATCCGCATGCGCGCCTTCGACGAGATCAGAATGTCGGACCGCCGGGTGCCGAGTGCCTCTCCGAGGATCTCCTCGGACAGGCCGTTCGAATACATGTTGGACGTGTCGAACAGGTTGACGCCGGCGTCGATGCAGACATCGATCAACTGTCGGGCGTCCTCGACGCCCTGGTGTCCGACCATGGCGAAATCACCCCGTCCACCGAAAGTGAACGTCCCCATGGTCAGGACCGACACCTTGAGGCCGCTGCGGCCGAGAACCCTGTATTTCATGGTCGACTCCGATGGTAAGGTTCGTTCATCGCAGCACGACGCCGCGATTGCGCCAACCTGCGGAACGGGCAGGATGGACGTTGAGGCTTGGTGTCGGCTCACCACAGGCCGAGACGCGCGCGCAAGTCCTCGACCTGCGCAGGCGTCAGCGGGTTGATGGTCTCGTGGCGGAGCAGCAGGAACAGGCGCGCCGTCTCCTCGAGTTCCTCGGTCGCGTACATCGCGTTGTCGAGGCTCGTGCCGGCCACCACGGGTCCATGGTTGGCCAGCAGCACCGCGTGGTGCTGGCCAACCAGTTTGTCGACCTCCCGGGCGAGGCTCTCGTCGCCGGGCGGGCAGTAGGGGACGACCGGCAGTCGCCCGACCCGCATGACGTAATAGGCCGTCAGCGGCGGCAGGCAGTCGCACGGGTCGAGGCCGTGCAGGCAGGACACGGCGACCGAATGGGTCGAGTGGAGATGCACCACGGCCTGGGCGTCGCGGCGTCCCGCATACATGACGCGGTGCAGGAAGGCTTCCTTGGTGGGCGCGTCGCCGCCCGTCCGGGTTCCGTTCGCGTCGAGGCGCGACAGCCGCGCGGGGTCCAATTCACCCAGCGAGGCGTTGGTCGGCGTCATCAGCCATCCGCCGTCGGGGTGCCGGACCGAGATGTTGCCGGTCGAGCCAAAGGTCAGGCCACGCCGGAACAGCGAGGCGCCGACCGCGCAGATGCGGTCGCGCAGGGCCGCGTCGGTCATGACAGCCTAGCCCAGGCTTTGAGGAAGAAATCGGGCGTGCCGAAATTGCCGGACTTCAGGGCCAGCGCCATCGGCGCCTCATCGAGGGTCCGCGTCCAGGGCACGCCCGGGTCGATCTCCGGACCGATCGCCAGAGCCTCGGCGCCGAGCGCGTGGACCACGGCCCCCGAGGTCTCGCCGCCGGCCACCAGCAGACGCGTGAAACCGCGCTGCTGGAGGCCCAGGGCCGATTGCGCGATCGCGTCCTCGACCATGGTGCCGGCGACGGCGCGCCCGAGGCGGGCCTGGGTGTCGCGCACGACGTCGGGGTCGGCGCTCGAATAGATCATGATGGGCTGTTGGCCGGTCTGCCGATCGACCCAGGCGAGCACGTCCGACACCGACTGGCGGCCGTCGGCCAGCTGGTCGGCATGGAGCTGGAAGGCCACCATGCCGTCCCGGATCGCGACCGCCACCTGTCCGCGCGTCGCCGCCGAACAGGAACCCGCCAGGATCGCGGCGCGACCCGGCGGGGCCGCCATGGTCCTCGGCGGGGGCGTCAGCGCGTCGATGAGGCCGGCCGCCAGATAGGCGGTCGGCAGCCCCATGGCGATGCCGGATCCGCCGGTGACGAGCGGCAGGCCCGCGACTGCCGCGCCGATGTCGCGAAGATGGCGATCCGTCAGCGCGTCCACGATCGCGACGGGCCGGCCCGCGCGCACCTCGCGCTCCAGCGCCCGGACGACGCCGTCGGGTCCGTCCTCGACCTCCGTGAAGCTGACCGAACCGACCGGCAGCCGGGTCTGGCGACCGAGCACGCGGCGCAGATCGGAATCGTGCATCGGGTTGAGCGGATGGTCCTTCATGGGGCTCTCGCTCAGGGGAACGCCGTTGACGAAGAGTTGGCCCGCGTAGATCGTGCGACCCGCGCGCGGAAACGCCGGACATGCAATCGTCCGATCACCCCCGACCAGCCCCAGCAGCGCCTCGGTGACCGGGCCGATATTGCCGGCATCGGTCGAGTCGAACGTCGAGCAATATTTGAACAATAACCGGCGTGCGCCCATGGCCCGCAACCCGTGCGCCGCCGCGATCGATTGCGCGACGGCATCGGGAGCCGGGATCGAGCGCGACTTCAAGGCGATCACGAGGGCATCGATACCCGCGAGGTCGAGGTCCGCCGATGGCACGCCGGTGCATTGGACGGTGCGGAGCCCTTCCTGGGTCAGCATCAGCGACAGGTCCGTCGCGCCCGTCAGATCGTCCGCGATACAGCCCAAGATCATCCGAGCTTCCTTTCACCAGGGGTGACGCGTGACGGCGCCGGGCTCACTACGGCCTCCGCGCCAGCTCCTTGGCGAGGCCATGGTCCATGGGACCGAGGTTCCGGCAATGTTCCATGGTCCCATGCTGGCGGCCCGCGCGGCCGAACACGAGCGCTCAGGATGAGCCCCCGACGCCGCAGCCCACGATCGCGATCCAAGATCGTGCGGTCTCGGTCCGCGCGGTTGCGAAGCCGGCCGTCAAGAGACGCGCTCCAGATTGACGCCGAGCGCCTGCGTCCAGCGAAGGCCGTCATCGGTCGAACCTGCCGGCTTATACTCGGCGCCTGTCCATCCCGTATAGAGCAGCCGCTCAAGCGCTGCGAAGACGGTGCGGTAGTCGAGATCGCCCCGATCGGGCTCGGCGCGGCTCGGGACGGCCGCGATCTGGACATGGCCGATGACCGGCAGGAACCGCTCGAGATTGACGATCACGTCGCCCTCGCTCAAGCCCACATGGTAGCAATCGAACATCAGCTTGATGTTGGCGCAGCCCGCCTCCTCGATGATCGCGGCCCCCTCGGCGGCCGTGCTGTAGAAATAGCCTGGCGCGTCGCGCTTATTGATCGGCTCGAGGAGGAGCGTGATCCCATGCGGCGCGGCCTTGGCCGAGGCGGTCCGCAGGTTACCGACCAGCACGTCGTGCGCCTTTCCGCGCGCAGCGGGCGCGACGACACCCGCCATGCAGTGGACGGCATTGCCGCCGGCCGCGACGCAGAATGCGATCGACTGGTCGACGGCGTCCTGGAACGCGGCCTCGCGTCCGGCGAGCGCGCCGAGGCCGAATTCGCCCGCCGCCACATTGCCCCGAACCGTGTTGAGCCCCAGCAACGTCAGCCCGTGATCGACGCATCTGGCCCGGACCTGCTCGGGCGCCACGTCGTAGGGCCAGTGCAGTTCGATGGCCTTGAAGCCTGCCCGGGCAGCGGCGTCGATCCGATCCAGCAAGGGCCTGTCGGGCCAGAGGAAGCCGAGGTTTGCGGAAAAGCGCAGCATGGGAGGACCCTGGGCTTTGGTAGGAGCGGCGGGTGGCGCGTTCGGGTTTACTGTCCGAGATGACTGCCGAAGAAGGCCGCGATCTCGCCGAAGGCTTCCTCGGTCTCGGGAACGCGATCGTCGAACTGGTACTGGGCGTGCGATTGGCCCTCGTAGACATTGAGGTCGGCTTCGACGCCGGCGCGCCGCAGCTTGCGATGCACCCGCACGGTATTGCTGAGCAGTTGATCGCGCGTCCCGGTCGTCAGGATCGTGGGCGGAAAGCCTGCCATGTCGCCGTAGACGGGAGACAGCAGCGGATCCTTCATGTCGTGTCCATGCGCGTAGAAGGCGGCCGCGTCGTCGCAGAAGCCGCTCGGCGACACCAGCACGTTGTCGACGAACTCGTTGCTGTAGAACGAGTCTCCCGTCTTGGTGACATCCGACATCGGTGTCCCCGGCGCGATGGCGCCCGGCATGGGCAGTCCGTCCTGCTTGGCTTTCAGGACCATTTCGAGCACCAGCGCGCCGCCGGCCGAGGTGCCGACGATGCCCACGTTCTTCGGGTCGGTCGTTTTGATGGCCGATCGATAGACCGTCATGGCATCGTCGAGAGCGGCCGGGAAATAGGCATCGGGCGGCATTCTGTAGTCGACGGCAATCACCTTATAGTGACCGAAGCCAGCCATCATGATGGCTTCGGTCGTGCCGGACTCGCCGGGAAAGTAGACGTAGCAGCCGCCATGGACGTGGACGATCAGCTTGTCGCCGTTCTCCGGCGGGATGGTGTCGGGGGTGACGACGTTGACCTTCACGCCGTCGATGGTTGAGGACTCGACCTTCACATGCAGGCGGTCGCGCAGGGCCGGGAGGCCGGGCAGCACGGTGCCGGCGATCTTGTTGGCCATCGCGCGCCATTCCTCGACCGTCTTCGGGTGGAAATTCCAGTCGGGGTTTAACGGTGCTGCGATGAACTTCTGCATCTCGGGACTGATATCGGCGGAAGGGACCTGCAAAGTCTTGGCAGGCACCTCCAGCGGTTTGGGGGCGGCATCCTCGGCATGAACCCCCAAGGCGAGGCCGGCCGATGATCCGAGCGCGATAATGAGGGTTCTGAACGAGATCATCTGATCCTCCCGAGATGTTGTCATGGTTCTTCGGCCGTCGCGGACCGGACCGCGACGACCCCGCGTGCATCAGGGCGTCAGCGACGTCCCGTTCATGGCGGCGACGATGTCCGACAGCATCGGCACATAATCCTCGCCGTGACCCGAGCCGACCGCGAGCGCGAAGCTGTTGCGGACCGCCGCACCGACCGGATTGGCCACGCCGAGCGCCTGGGCGAAGCCCGCCAGATAGGTGACGTCCTTGTGGGCATTGTTGATCGTGAACCGGTGGGCGTTGCGGTCCCGCTCGATCACGTATCGGCGGAAGGTCTGGTAGAAGGCGCAGTCCATCCGGCCGTTCTGGATGACGCTGTCGAACACCTGCGGGGTCAGCCCCGCTTTGGCCCCGACCATCAACGCCTCAGCATAGAGCGCCGCGTATCCCATCGACAGGAAGTTGTTCAGGAGCTTCATCGTGTGGCCGGTGCCGACCGGCCCGGTCGGTACGATGCGGCCCGCGAAGGCCTCGAGGATGGGCCGTGCCCTCTCCACGATCTCGGGCGCACCGCCCACCATGACGTCGAGCGTTCCGTCCCAGGCGTCTTTCGGCGTCTTGCCGAGCGGGGCGTCGATCAGCGTGAGACCGCGCGCCGCGAGGCTGGTCGCGAGGCGGATCGTCGAGGCGGGTTCGGCCGTCGAGCAGTCGATGATCAGCAACGGCTTTCCGGCCGAGGCCAACCCGTTCTCGCCCTCGATCACGGCCTCGACCTGCGGCGATCCCGTGACGCAGAGCAGCACGACGTCGCAGACCTCGGCCAGTGCGCGCGGCGAGGAGACCTCGGTGGCGCCGCGCCCTTTCAGGTCCTCGATCGCCTCGCGCTTGCGGTGGCCCACGACGGCGAGGGGCCATCCCTTCTCCACGATGTTCTTGGCGATGCCCTGCCCCATGAGGCCGAGGCCGATAAATCCGATTCTCTCCTTCATGGCTGGCTGGCTCCCTTGGCGCTGCCGGTGTTTACAGATCCGGGCACATATTTGCGCCAGTTGTGCTGCTCCGCGAAGCCGAGGACGTCGCGCGTCTTGCGATTCGATAGAAGCGTCTCGAACTCTCCCAAGTCCCGCTTCACCGGGACGTTCGGATAGAACCGCTTCAAGAGGTCGGCGGTGGGCAGATCGGACGAGCAGTCGTTCTGTGCGGCGTTGAAAATCTGGAAGCCCAGGCCGTCCTTCTCGATGGCGAGCCGGATGATCTGGCCGAGGTCGCGCGCGTCGATATAGCTCCAGGTGATGCGCTTGCGGAAACCCGGATCCGCGAAGAAACGCGGGAAATCAGCGTATTCGTGCGGCTCGATCACGTTGCCGATCCGGATCGCGTAGATGTCCGACCCTGAACGCTGCTGGAAGGCGTGAGCGGTCCGCTCGTTGCAGACCTTGGACAGCGCGTAGCTGTCCATCGGATTGACCGGATAGTCCTCATCGAGCGGGAAGTAGGCGGGGTCGCGGGGCTCGTTGGCGAAGACCAGGCCGTAGGTGGTCTCGGACGAAGCGACGATCGTCTTGCGGATGCCGAGCTTCTCGGCGGCTTCGATGATGTTGTAGGTCCCCATCGTGTTGATGCGGAACGTCTCGTTGTCGGGCGTCAGCATGACGCGGGGAATGGCGGCGAAATGGACGACCGCGTCGATCTTCGGCGCCCGCAGCGAGGGGGCGAATTCATGCACCTCCAGCGTGCTGGTCAGCGCGTTGAACACCTGCCCGGCATCCGTGATGTCGGTGATCAGCGTCCGGACCTTGGGGTTGTCGAGCGGCTTCGTGTCGAGGTTCAGCACGGCGTAACCGTGCTCGACGAGATATTGCACCACGTGCCGGCCGGCCTTTCCGCTGCCGCCCGTGAAGACGATGTTCTTACCCATATGAACCCAACTCCTGTGTGGGGGAAGGCGCCGCACCCGCGGTGCATCAGGCCGTGGCGGCTTCCATGATGGTTTCCTGCGAGGCGTCGGCCCGGTCGACCACGCGGCTGACCCGGCCGTCCTTGATAACGATCACGCGATCGCTGACGGCCAGCACTTCGGGCAGGTCGGACGAGATGACGATGATGCCCATGCCGTCGCGCGCCAGCCGGCCGAGCAGCGCATGGACCTCCGCCTTGGCCCCGATGTCGATCCCCCGCGTGGGCTCGTCGACGATGAGGATCTTGGGCGATCGCGCCACCCATTTCGCGATCACGATCTTCTGCTGGTTGCCGCCGCTGAGATTGACGACCCGCTGTTCCGTCGACGGAGTCTTGATGCCGAGCGACTGGACGAACGAGCGGCACCGCTCCGTCTCCTTGGACCGATCGACGAAGAAGTGCGGCGAGTAGGCTTCCAGATGCGTGAGGCTGAAGTTCTCGCGCACCGTCATGCCGAGGACGAGCCCTTGCGTCTTGCGGTCCTCGGTGACGAAGCCGATGCCATGGGCGATGGCGTCGGCGGGCTCGCGGATCGTCACAGGCCTACCGTCGATGCTGATCTTTCCGGTGGAAGATCGCATGCCGAAGACCATTTCCATGATCTCGGTGCGGCCCGCGCCGATCAGCCCGAAGAAGCCGAGGACCTCGCCCCTGTGCAGGGTGAAGTCGACGTCCTTCACCTTGGCCTGATGGGGCCGCGGCTCCTTCAAGGTCAGGCCTTCGACCCGGATCAGCTCTTGCGTCGTCGCATAGGAGGCATGGACGCCGTAGAGCTGGCTCAACTCGCGGTCGACCATCTTGCGGACCAGAATGTCGCGTGTCATCTCGGCGATCGGCGCCGAGTCCACCGTGCTTCCATCGCGCAGGATGGTCACCCGGTCGGCGATCTCGAAGATCTCGTCGAGCCGGTGCGTGATGTAGACGATGCCGATCCCCTGATCGCGCAGCTTTCGAATCAGGCCGATCAGCGTGACGGCTTCGTGGTGACTGAGCGAGGCGGTCGGCTCGTCCATGATGATGATCTTGGAGCGATAGGAGATCGCTTTGGCGATCTCGATCATCTGCTTCTGCCCGATGCTGAGTTGGGCAACCGGCGTATTCGGGCTGATGTTCATGTGGAGCCTGGCCAGGACGTCCCGCGCCTCCCGGTTCATCCGCTGCCTGTCGATGAAGCCGGTGCGCCGGAGCGGCTCCCTGGACAGGAAGATGTTCTCGGCGACCGTCAGGTTCTCCACCATGGAGAGTTCCTGGTAGATGATGGCGATGCCGAGCGAGCGGGCATGGACGGCGTCGGCGATCTCGACGCGCTCGCCCTCCAGCAGGATGGTCCCGCCGGGGTCGGCTTCGATCACGCCGGTCATGATCTTCATGAGCGTGCTCTTGCCGGCGCCATTCTCGCCCGCCAGGGCGTGCACTTCGCCGAGCCTGACGGCGAGGTCGACTTTGTCGAGGGCCCGCACGCCCGGGAACGTCTTGGACACGTCCCGCATCTCGAGAAACGGCTGCATCGGCGCGCTTGTTTCAGGTCTGAGGATGCCGGGGAGGCGAGGACCACTCTCCCCGGCCCGTGCGGGGGCGAGCTACTTCGTATAGCCGCCGAGGTTCGACGCATCGACCACGGTGACACCGGTGTCGAGGTCGGCGGGCGCCGTTTCCGTGCCGTTGATCTGGGCCAGGAGGTGATCGACCGAGAGCTTGCCCATGGTCACGGGCCGCTGCACCATGATGCCCTGGATGAAGCCCTCCTTGACGCCCTTGACGGTGTCGGGGAGATCGTCGAAGGCGAAGACCTTCACGACGCCCTTTTTCGAGCCGAACTCCTTCGTGGCCATGACCTTGGCGACGGACGGGCCGCCGACCTGGCTCACACCGAAGATCCCCTTGAGGTTGGGATGGCCGCGGAGCAGCGCCTCGTCGACCGACATCGCCTTGGCGAGGTCGTCCTCGGTCCCCTCGGTCGCCACGAGCTTGATATCGGGATATTTGGCCAGCGACTTCTTGATGCCGGCAATGCGCTCGTTGAGATTGGCGGCGCCGAGCTGGCCCGTGACGATGGCCACCTCGCCCTTCCCGTCGAGCGCCTTGGCCATGGATTCACCCATCGTCTCGCCGGCAGAACCGTTGTTCGTGCCGATATACATGCTTCGGCCGCTCTTGGCCGAATCGCTGTCGAAGGTCAGCACCTTGATGCCGCTGGCCACCGCTTTCTTGATGACGGCCTCGACCGATTTGGGCTCGTTGACCGAGATCGCGATGCCATCGACCTTCTTCGACATGAGATCCTCGAGGATCTTGACCTGAGTCGAACCTTGGGTGTTCTGCGGCACGACCCATTGGTACTGGACGCCGTCGGCATCGGCCGCGGTCTTGGCCCCCTTGTTGCAGTCATCGAAGAAAGGGACAGCCACTTTCGGAATCACCGCTATGACGACGTCCTTGGCGTCCTTGGCAAAGGCGCTCGCTGCGCCGCACAGCGGCACCACCGCCAGAAGAGCCGCGATGGAGATGTTCTGCATTTTCGTCATGGTCGTTTCCCTGTTCCCGTTGAATGATTGTCGGTTTGAGCGTGTGGCGTCGGTGAAGTGTCGTCCCTCGCTGATCTAGGCTCCTCTGCTGCGGCTACGCCAAACGTCCAGGCTGACGGCGATCAGGATGACGGCGCCAGTGATCGCCTGCTGGGCGTAGGTGTTGATGTTCATGAGCACGACCCCGTTGGCGATGATGCCGGCCAGGGCCGCCCCGATGATCGCGCCCTCGACGCTGCCGACGCCGCCCGCGAGGCTCGCGCCGCCGATGGCGGCCGCCGCGATCACGTCGAGTTCGGCACCGAACCCCGAGGCCGGCTCGGCCGACAGGTAGCGGGAGAAACTGATCACCCCGGCCAAGGCCGCGATGAGACCCGACAGCATGTAGACCAGGAGTTTGACGCGGGCCGTCTTGACCCCGCTCAGGCGGGCCGCCTGCTCGTTGCCGCCCGTGGCATAGACGTGCCGCCCGAAGCGGGTCTTGCGCATCAGGGTCGAGAACACGACCGTCATGGCCAGCATGATCACGACCGGAACCGGCACCAGCCCGACATAGCCCTGTCCGATCTCGGCGAAGGCGTCGGGCGTGTCGGGGGTCAGGGGCACCCCGTGGGTGATGATGTACATCAGCCCGCGTCCGATGCTGAGCGATCCCAGCGTCGCGATGAAGGGCGGCAACCGGATCACGGTGATCAGGACGCCGTTGAACAGACCGAACATGAGGCCGGTCAGGAGGCCGCCGAGCACGCAGACGATGGCGGACAGGCCGGACTGGAACCCGAGCGCCGTCACCAGCGAGGACAGGCCCATCACGGAGCCGACCGAGAGGTCGATGCCGCCCGTGATGATCACCATGACCATGCCGATCGACATGATGGCGATGAGCGAGAAGGAGCGGAACACCCCCATCAGGTTGTCGGTCGTCATGAAGTAGGGCGTCGAGAAACTGATGAGCGCCACGACCACGAGCAGGGCCGTGAGCACGTTGAGTTCACGCACCTGCAAGAGGGCGCTCCAGCGGGCGCCCAAGGCCGTCGGGCCGACGGGAACGACGGATGCGCGGCTATCGATCACGGTTGAGCTCCTCCCTGGCCGCCACCTCGGGGTGGCGTGCCGTTCGCACGGTCAGGTCTGAGGTGAGGTTCCGGGCAGGTCGAGGCCGGTCACTTGCGCGATCAGCCGCGCGATCGAAGCATCGTCGTCCCGCCCCATGCCGGCCGCGGAGGTCATCAGGAACATCTGCAGCGCATTTGCCGCGAGCGGCGTCGGGAATCGCTCGGTCCGGCCCATGTCGGCCACGATGCCGAGGTCCTTGGTGAAGATGTCGACCGCGCTGGCGGGACTGTAGTCTCCCGCCAGGACGTGCGGGATGCGGTTCTCGAACATCCAGGAATTGCCCGCCGAGGCGGTGATGACCTCGAAGACCTTCGTGATGTCGAGGCCCAAACGCTTGGCGAAGGTGATGGCCTCGCAGGCCGCCGCGATGTGGACACCAGCTAGAAGCTGGTTGACCATCTTGAAGGAGGCGCCGATGCCCGGCTCGTCGCCCAGGCGATACACCGTCTTGGCGATCGCCTCGAGGATCGGCTCGGCGCTCGCGAAGCTCTCCGGTGTTCCCGACGCCATGATGGTGAGTTCGCCGCCGGCCGCTCGTACCACTCCGCCGCTCATCGGCGCGTCGAGGTAGAGCATGCCGGCCTCGCCGCAACGCGCGGCCAGCCGGCGCGCGTCCTGAGGCGCCATGGTGGCCGAGGACAACACCACCCCGCCGCGGCGCATCGTGGCGACCGCTCCCGCGGCAGGGCCGCTGCCGAAAAGAACGGTCTCGGTCTGTGCCGCATTGACCACTGCAACGACGACCGCGTCGGCGTCACGCGCCGCCTCTGCCGCATCGCCGGCCACGCCTCCGCCCGCCGCGACGAACTTGGCGCTGGCTGCAGGATCCGGATCGAAGCCGATGACCGGCAGGGCGGCCCGCAAGAGCGAGAGCCCTATCCCGAGGCCCATCGATCCGAGGCCGATGACCGCCACCTTGCGTGTTTCGGGCACCCATGTCCTCCCTCGACGGCTCTTTCGGCCGCCGTCCGGCACAATCGAGCACAGGATAGCAGCGCTGTCACCAGAAAAATGATAGCGCTGTCATCTTATTCGGCGGATTGCGGTCCCGGGCGCCCGCTCGGAGACTTGCAACGCGGCTTGACCAAGCCGCCAATACCGTCGGAGCCTCCGGGTCGCCGGAGGCGACCCCGCCAGCCCGTGATCCGACAGAACCGAGAAAGCAGGGCAGTCGCATGGAGGCCGACCGGACGAAGAAGCGATCCGTGGCGGGTCGGCATCCGGCCGTGACCCTGGCCGATGTCGCCAGGCTGGCCAAAGTCAGCGAGATCACGGTGTCCCGGATCGTGCGGGATATCGGCCCTGTCGCCGACGGCACGCGCCAGCGTGTCCTGGCCGCCGTGGCGGAGACCGGCTACGTCCCGAACCGGGTTGCCGGCACGTTGGCTTCCGCGACGTCGAACCTGATCGGCGTGATCATCCCGTCGCTGTCCAATATCGTCTTCGCCGATGTGCTGCGCGGCATCGACGCCGGGCTGGAGCCGTCGGGGTTTCGGCCGGTGATCGGCATCACCAACTACGATTCCACCGTCGAAGAGAAGTTGATCGGCTCACTTCTGGCCTGGAAGCCGGCCGCCATGATCATCGTGGGCTTCGACCATACCGCGATCACGCGGCGTCGGCTCGCACAGAGCGGCATTCGCATCGCCGAACTGATGGACATCGATTCGGAGCCGATCGACCTCGCGGTCGGCCTGTCCCATCGCGCAGCCGGCTACGAGACCGGCCGCCATCTGATCGCGCGCGGCTACCGGCGCTTCGGCTACGTCGGCCACGACTGGGAGACGGACCGACGCGCACGCCTGCGTTGGGAGGGCGTGCTGCAGGCGCTGGCCGAGGCCGGCCTGTCATGCATCGCGCAGGCCTTGTTTGCAGGCGCAAGCTCGACCCAGGCCGGACGCGCCATGCTGGCCGATCTGCTGCAAGAGTCCCAAGATCTCGACGTCGTCGTTTTTTCCAATGACGACATGGCGGTCGGGGGCGTGTTTCACTGCATGGCGGCGGGCATCGCGCCCAAACGCGATCTGGCCTTGTTCGGCTTCAACGGCCTCGACATCGGACAGGCACTGCCGACCCCGCTTTCGACCGTTCGGTCCAATCGCTTCCTGATCGGCAAGATCGCGGTCGATCGCATCCTTTCCCAACCGGAGCGAGCCGGGAACCCTCAGACGATCAACACGGGATTCGAGATCGTCGAGGGCGAAACAGCCTGACGGTCCCCTGCTCGATCGAAGTTCAAGTGTCCGACGGGCGGGATCATCGCCGCCATTCGGCGACCCGGTTCAAAGGCCTGGACCTGGCGCACTCTGTCCTCGCGGATCGCTGCGGCATCCCCGCCCGATATTGGCGCCGGGATTGCATAGTGCACTGGGTCTGGTCTAACCTAGCAGCATCAACGAATCGCGCGCGGCAACGACGCCTCATCATCGCGCAATGTCACTTTCATAAGCATCCATCGGCAATGGCGCCTCAACGACTCGATTGGTGAACCCACCTTTCGTCGGAGCGTGTGCTGACCTTGGCGATCCTTCGCGTCCCTCTCGGCATTCTGATCTCGTCCGACGGCCCCTACAGCGTCGTGTCGCGAAGCATGCTTTGCGGAGCCCTGTTGGGGATCGACGAGGTGAATGCGCAGGCGCGGGGCGTCCGCTTCGAGGTCACGATGGGCAATCCCGCCGGGGAACTCGCGCGTTACGCTCCCCTTGCGTCCGATATGCTGTCGTCCGGCATCAAGCATGTCGTAGGATGCTACACCTCGTCGAGCCGCAAGGAAATCATTCCGCTCTTCGAAAAGGCGGACGCGCTGCTCTGGTACCCTTCGCACTATGAAGGGTTCGAGACATCGGCGAACGTGGTCTACACGGGTGCGGTCGCCAATCAGCATCTGCTGCCTCTCGTCGAGTATTCGCTGAATCATTTCGGCCCGAACGCTTTCTGCATCGGCTCGAACTACATCTGGGCGTGGGAGAACAACCGCATCCTCCGGGAGACGATGAACCCCGGGGGCGGCATGGTCCTTGCCGAGCGTTATTTTCCGGTCGGCTGCACGGATTTCGGGCAGGTGATCGAGGCGATCCTGGCGGCACGCCCGTCGTTCGTCTTCAACACGCTGATCGGTGAGTCGTCCTACCAATTCCTGCGCGACCTGCGCGCAGCCTGCTCGCTGCGGGGGATCAACCAGCCCGACGTTGTTCCGGTGGCAAGTTGCACCCTGTCCGAGCCGGAGCTGGAGGCGATCGGCCCCATGGCTCTTGATGGCCACATCACCTCGAGCGTTTACTTCTCATCGCTCGACAACCCCGAGAATCTGCGCTTCACGCAGGCCTACCAAGCCCGTTTCCGCGATGGACCCGCCGTGTCGGCCGACGCCGAGGCGACGTGGATCGCCGTGCATCTGCTGGCCCTGGCGCTGACCGAGGCCGGCACCGCCGAGGTGGTCGCGGTGAAACGCGCCGCGGGGCGGCAATCCATCGCCGCGCCCCAGGGCGAGGTCCGGATCGACTCCGAAACCATGCATGCCGCGCTGACACCGCGCATCGCGCGCTCGAATGCACAAGGGCGCTTCACCGTCCTGTGGGAGGCGCCGCGGCCGGTGCCGGCCGACCCCTACCTTATCCACAACTCGTCGCGTTACGGCGCGGTCTCCATCAAGCCGGTGCTGCGGGTGGCCTCATGACGACACAGCGGCTGATCCAGAACTTCCGCCATTACCGGGGCCTCCTGTGGGCGGGAAGCGACTTCCATCGAGAGATCCTGGAGCGCACGCTGCTACGGCTCGGGCTGTCGCTGGCCTGCGTCGAGCAGGTCGACCGTGCAGGCCTCGATCCCGACCGCGATATCGTCTTCCTCGACGCCGATCAGCCGGTCAATTCGGCCCTGCTCCTGGAGCCTGGATCATCCTTGCCAGCCGCGACCGTGGTCGGCCTCGTGGGCGTGGAAGCGCCGAGCCGGCTCAAGCTGCTGGCCGAGGCCGGGGCCACGGCCATCCTGCGCAAGCCCGTGCAGGCCGCCGCGATCTATTCGGTCCTGTTCTTGGGGGTGAACAACTACCGGCGGCTGCGCGCAGCCGAGTTGCGGCTCGCCGAGCAGGACCGCAAGCGGCGCGGCCGGCGCTTCGTCATCAAGGCCGTCGTGGCCCTTGTGCAGGCGCGCGGCCTCAACGACGAAGAGGCCTATGCGGAGCTCCGTCGCCAGAGCATGCGGCACCGAGCCCCTATCGAAGAGTTCTGCGAGGCCCTGTTCCACACGGGCAGCAGTTTCCCGGTCGCGTGGCCCACGGACCCCGCAATATCCCACACACAACTTGAAAAAGGGAAAGACGCCAATGCGCCGAATATTGATGCTGGGAGCCGCTATGACGGTGCTCATGATGCCGCTGGCGGCGCGCGCCGCCGATCCGATCAAGCTCGGCGTGCTTGAAGACCAGTCGGGCGATTTCGCGCTGGCCACGATCGGCAAGGTACACGGCATCCAACTCGCCACCGACGAGATCAACAAGGCGGGCGGCATCGCCGGCCGGCCGATCGATCTCGTGATCTACGACACCCAGTCGGACAACACGCGGTTTCAGGAATTCATGCGGCGCGTGCTCCAGCGCGACAAGGTCGATGTCGTGTTCGCGGGCTTTTCGAGCGCGTCGCGCGAAGCCTACCGCCCCATCGTCGATCAGCTGAACGGCCTCGCGTTCTACAACAACCAGTACGAAGGCGGCGTCTGCGACGCTCATATGATCGTCACGGGTGCGGTCCCCGAACAGCAGTTCTCCACGCTCATTCCCTGGATGATGGAAAAGTTCGGCAAGAAGATCTACACGATTGCCGCTGACTACAACTTCGGCCAGATCTCGGCCGAATGGGTGCGCAACATCGTCAAGGAGCAGGGCGGCACCATGGTGGGTGAGGAATTCATCCCGCTCGGCGTGTCACAGTTCGCCTCCACCATCCAGAACATCCAGAAGGCCAAGCCCGACATCCTGATGACGCTGCTGGTCGGGACCGCGCAGTCCTCCTATTACGAGCAAGCCAATGCGGCTAACCTGCATGTGCCGATGGGAAGTTCGGTAAACGTCGGCCAGGCTTACGAGCACAAGCGCTTCAAACCGCCGAGCCTCGCCAACATGTACGTGACCACGAACTATATCGAGGAGATCGACACCTCGAAGAGCAAAGACTTTGTAATTAAGTGGCACAAAATGTTCCCCAAAGAACCTTACATCAACCAGGAAGCGGAGAACTCCTATCTAGCGGTGTATCTGTACAAGGAAATGGTGGAACGCGCGAACGGCTCGACGAAGCGGGACGATCTGCGCAAGATCATCGCGCAGGGTGACGTCTGCTTCGACGCTCCTGAAGGTCACGTCTGTATCGACCCGAAAAGTCAGCACATGAGCCACACGATCTACCTCGCCAAAGTGAACGAGGACCACTCGATCACTTTTCCGAAGGTGTGGGACAATGTCCAGCCCTACTGGCTCGGGCAGGAGGGCTGTGATCTCACCAAGAAGAACCCCAATGCGCAGTACACGCCGAGCAGCCCGCCGCCCAAGGATTGACGGTCTGCCGCAGGCGATGCCCGCGGTCCTTGTTACCTCATTCTCCACCGACGCGCGCGGAATCACCAATCCGCGCGTCTCATCAGGTCGTCCACGCGCCTGCAGGACTTGCCGATGATCAACACCCTGGTCGGGTTCCTCTACCAATTCGGCGACGCGGCCGCCTTCCTGGTGCTGTGCGCCAGCGGGCTCGCGATCATCTTCGGCATGATGGGAGTCATCAACCTCGCCCATGGCGAATTCATCATGGCGGGCGCTTATACGACGGTAACCGTCGCCAAGCTGGGGCTCCCCTTGCCGTTCGCGATCGCCTGCGGGGCGCTGCTCGCCGGCCTGATCGGCGTGCTGCTCGAACGGTTGGTGATCCGGCATCTCTACGGGCGGCCGCTCGACACCATCGTGGCGACCTGGGGCATCAGTCTGATCGCCTCGCAAGGCACGCTGATCCTGCTGGGCCCGAGCCTGTCCGACATCTCCACCCCGCTCGGGAGCGTGCAGATCGGAGACCTGTCCTATTCGATCTACCGCTTCGTGCTGATGGCGAGCGCCGTCGCCATTCTGGGAGCGCTTTACCTCCTGTTCAACGTCACGCGCTTCGGCGTCCTCGCCCGAGCCACCATCCAGGTGCCCCACATGGCCGAGGCGCTGGGGGTCGACACGCGACTGATCTACAGTCTGACGTTCGGGATCGGGGCCGCTCTGGCAGGTGCCACAGGCGGGCTCTACGCTCCCACCATGACCTTGGTGCCCACCATGGGCAGCCAGTTCATCACCGAGGCCTTCGTCACCGTGGTGACGGGGGGCGGCGACGTGTTCCTCGGAACGGCGCCCGCCGGCGTCATTCTAGGTTTCATCCGTACCGCGATGACCACCTGGGAAGGGCAGCTAGCCGGCCAGATCGGCCTGCTGGTGGCCGTCATCGTCGTCATCCGGATTCTGCCGCGTGGCATTTCCGGGCTCATCCTGCGGGAAAGGGCGTAGTCAACGTGAGGGCAAGACGACCCCTGATCGTGCGCCTCGCATCGCGCCTCGAAGGTCCGCAGACACTGGGCCAGGGTCCCTGGTTCTGGGCCGGCGCGGCCGTCGTGCTCGCCCTCGCCATCGTCTATCCGCTTCTGCAGGACTCCTACACGGTCGGCAACACGGTGTACTTCTTCAACTGGACCTTCATGGCACTGGGTCTGTGCCTCATCTGGGGCTATGGAGGCGCGCTGAGCTTCGGGCAGACGGCCTTTTTCGGAATTGCCGGTTATGCCTACGGCATCATCACACTCGATTTCGGCGCCGATTTCGGTATGACGATCTGGGCCCTGGTGGCGGCTGTCGCGATTGCCGCGGTGGCGGCCGCGGTGCTCGGCTATTTCCTGTTCTTCGGCCGGATCAGCGGCGTGTTCCTCGGCATCGTCACCTTGGCCGTGACGCTCGTGCTGGAGCGCTTCATGGCGCAGACCGCAGGCCCGGAATGGCATGTCGGCGCGGCCCGGCTGAACGGGTTCAACGGCATGAACGGCATGCCGCCGCTGACCATTCCGTGGCCCGGGAGCAACGACCCGCTGGTACTCGCGCCGGACGTGCCGCTCTACTACGTCGTGCTCGGGCTCATGGTCGCGACCTACCTGACGCTGCGCATCCTGGTGAACTCTTCCTTCGGCAATGTCCTCGTCGCCATCCGTGAGAACCCCCACCGGGCCACCATGCTGGGCTACGACGTGCGCAAGTACCAGCTCGCCATCTTCGTGATCGGGAGCGCGCTGGCCGGCCTCAGCGGAGTCCTCTACACGAGCTGGGGGCAGTACATCACGCCATCCAGCATGGGACTGACCGCGGCGGCGCTGCCGATCATCTGGGTGGCGGTCGGAGGCCGGAGAGACCTGACGACCACGTTGCTCGGCACGATCTTGCTGATCGGCGGCTTCCAGGCCCTCACGGTCTACGGCAGCCAATATGCCCTGGTCATCATGGGAGCGCTGCTGGTCCTGACCGTGCTGCTCGCGCCCGACGGGCTGATCACGGCCTTGGCCCTGCTGCCGGGCCTGCTCGGACGTCGCCGCGGCAGGACACTCTTGTGATGGCCCTCCTCGAAACCCACAAGCTCAACAAACGGTTTGGCGGCCTGCAGGTGACCGCCGACGTCGACCTTGCGCTGGCTCCGGGCGAACTGCATTGCCTGATCGGACCTAACGGGGCCGGCAAGAGCACGCTGTTCCGTCTCATCCTGGGCGAATACGCGCCGAGCAGCGGCCAGATCTTCTACGACGGGCAGAACATCACCGCGCTCGAGGCGCATGATCGCATCCGGCGCGGTATCAGCGTGAAGTTCCAGGTCCCTGGCATCTTCAAAGCCCTGAGCGTGAGCCAGAACCTGGAAATCGCGCTCCAGCATCATCTCGAAGGCCACGGCCTGCGCAGCGAAATCAGGCGGCAGCTCGACTTGCTCAACCTGACGGCCGATGCCGCGCAAGCGGCCGGCAACCTCAGTCACGGCCAGAAGCAATGGCTGGAGATCGGCATGGCGACGAGCCTCAAGCCCAAGCTCCTGCTGCTGGACGAACCGACCGCCGGCATGTCGCCGGAGGAGACACATGCAACGGGCGAGATGGTCCGGGCGCTGCAAGCCGCCGGCATGACCGTGCTGGCGGTGGAACACGACATGGCCTTCGTGCGCCAGGTCGCGAGCCGTGTCACCGTTCCCCATCTCGGCCGCATCTTCGCGCAAGGGTCGATCGACGCGATTATGGCCGACGACCGTGTGGCCGAAATCTATCTCGGTCAGGGTCATGGAGTGCACCATGCCTGAACCCGCAGCGGCGCTGTTGACGATCGAAGGACTCCGCAGCGGCTATGGCGGCAAGCCCGTGCTGCAGGGCGCCGATCTCGCGGTGCGCGACGGCGAGATCACGGCCGTGATCGGCCGCAACGGGGTGGGCAAGTCGACCCTGATGAAGGCGGTGATCGGGCTATTGCCGGCCACCAGCGGTTCGCTTCGCTTCCGGGGACGGGACATCACCGCCGACACGCCGCATGCGCGCGCCCGGCTCGGCATCGGCTATGTACCGCAGGGTCGCGACGTCTTCCCTCGCCTGAGCGTCGAAGAGAACCTGCGCGTCGGGATGAGCATCGGCGCGGCCGGCAGCACCGATTTCGAGCCGATCTACGTCTATTTCCCCGTTCTCAAGGAGAGGCGGCGTCAGGCGGCCGGGACGCTGTCGGGCGGTCAGCAGCAGCAGCTCGCGATCGGCCGGGCACTCGCGGGTCAGCCGGCCCTGCTGCTCCTGGACGAGCCATCCGAGGGCATCCAGCCCTCGATCGTGCAGGATATCGCGCGGATCGTCGTCGACCTGAACCGAAGCACGGGCCTCACGGTCGTGCTCGTCGAGCAGAACATCGACATGATCCGGGCGATGGCCCAGCGCTGCTCGGTCATGGACAAGGGCCGCCTGGTCGCCGAGCTCACCCCAGCTATGCTGGAGGACCGCGACGTGGTCCGGCGCCATCTTTCGGTATGAAACCAGTCTACGAGGAACACGTCATGTCCTGGTTCGAACAGTCCATCATGGCCCGAGAGGGCGTCGCCAAGGGGAAGCCGGGGCGCCACCACACGATCACCGAGGCAGAGCAGGGCAAGTACCATTACACCTATGGCCCCTTTCCCGAACCTGTGCTGACGGTCGAGCCGGGCGCCGTGGTCGCCTGCGAGACACACGACGCCTTCGAGGGCAAGATCAAGTCCGCGACCGACAAGCCGAGCGAGAAGCTCAATTTCCCGTTCCTCAACCCGCAGAACGGCCCCATCTTCGTGAACGGCGCGGAAAAGGGCGATTGCCTGGCCGTCTACATCAAGTCGATCCGCCCGCGGGGACCCCAACCGGTCGGCACGACCTGCCTCATCCCCGAATTCGGAGGCCTCGTAGGCACCGGCGTCACGGCCCTGCTCAACAAGCCGCTGCCCGAGCACGTCAAGAAGATCGAGGTCACGGCCGAGGGCGGCGTCAAGTGGAGCGACAAGATCACGCTGCCCTATGAACCCTTTATCGGCACGATCGGCACCTCGCCCGAGATCGAGGCGATCTCGTCCCTGGTGCCCGACTATTACGGTGGCAACATGGACCTGCCGGATGTCGCGCCCGATTCGGTGATCTACCTGCCCGTCAACGCGCCGGGCGCCCTGCTGTATCTCGGCGATTGTCATGCCATCCAGGGCGACGGCGAACTCTGCGGCGTCGCCCTCGAACACCCGACCACGACCACCGTGCAGGTCGACCTGATCAAGGGCTGGACGCTGGCCTGGCCGCGGCTGGAAACGGAGGTGTTCTACATGACGATCGGCTCGGCGCGACCCATGGAGGACGCCTCCCGCATCGCCTATCGCGAGTTGATCCGCTGGATGGCGGCCGAGTTCGGCTTCGACGAGATCGATGCCTATCTGCTGCTGACCATGTGCGGCAAGGTGCGGCTCGGCAACATGGTCGACCCGAAATACACGCTCGCGGCCTCCATATCCAAGGCCATCGTCGCGGCGCACAGGGCATGAGCGACGACGCGATGCCGGCGGAGGCGATCGACCTCCTCGAGATGACGGTCGAGAGAGTGCAGACCGGCTTCGCCAGCGGCGCCTTCACGTGCGAGGGCCTGACGCGGGCGTTCCTGGAACGGATCGCGACCTACGACGCCCATTACAACGCGATCGTGTTCCTCAACCCGGACGCGATCGCGGACGCCCGCGCGATCGACATCCGCCGCAGCGCCGGCGAGACGATCGGGCCGCTGGCAGGCGTCCCGGTCGTGGTCAAGGACGCCATGGACATGAAGGGCTTTCCGACCACGGGGGGCTGGTCGCTGCTGTCCAGCAAGACGGGCGGAATCGACCTGTTCCCGGCAACCGACTCGCCCGTCGTGGCCCGGATGCGGGCGGCCGGCACGGTGATCCTGGGCAAGACCAACATCCCGGTCCTGAGCGCCACGGGCAGCCACGCCAACACCAGCTGGGCGGGCCCGACCTACAACGCGGCGGGACGCGAATTCCTGCCGGGCGGCAGCAGCGCCGGCACCGCTACCGCGGTGGCGGCGAGCTTCGCGGTGCTGGGCCTCGCCGAGGAGACCGGGGGATCGATCCAGAATCCCGCTTCGGCACAGGGGCTCGTCGGCATCAAGCCGACCTTCGCCCTGGTGCCGAATACGGGCGTCCTTCCCTTGTCGAGCCTGCGTGACGTCGTCGGCCCCATCGCCCGCTGCGTCCGCGACGCCGCGCTGGCGTTGGACGTGCTGGCCGGGTTCACGACCGAGGATCCGAAGACGATTGCGGGGGTGGGGCACCGGCCGAAGGGCGGCTACGCGGCGCGCCTCACGGCCGACGCACTGAAGCGCAAGCGCATCGGCACCTACGGCCCAGGTTGGCGCGACCTGCCCTTGTCGGACGAGACCCGCGACCTTTATGCCCGTGTGCGGACGGAGCTGGCCGCGCAAGGCGCCATCCTGGTGGAGGATCCCTTCGCGGGGTCCGGCTTCGCGGCCCTGCGGACCCCGACCGTCCCGGGCCAAGAATACGACGCCCGCGGGCTCGAGAGCGTGCCCTACGACCTCGGCCGGTACCTCGAACGGCTCGGCCCCGACGCGGCGTTGAAGACCTTCGCGGCCTTTGCGAGTGCAACTGCCGCGCAGGACCCGTTCGCGCCTTCTGGCGTGCTGAGCTACATGCCGCGTCTGCCGGGCTTCACCGCCTGCCTCGCCGATCCGACGCAGCCGCCGGACATGGCGGATTTCATCGCGGCGCGTGAAGCCCATCTCGACATCTTCACCCGCGTTTTCACGCTGAACAGCCTCGACGCCCTGGTGTTCCCGCAAATGCGGAGCGCGCTCGCGCCGCTGCATGGCGACGACGTCATCCACGAGACCACCGTCAGCGAGATCAACATCGCGGGTCTGCCGGGCGTGACGGTGCCGGCCGGCGAGTACGCGTCCGGAGCGCCGTTCAACCTGATCGTGGTGGGTCCGCAATGGAGCGAGGCGGACCTGCTCGGTCTGGCCTATGCCTATGAACAGGCCACGACCTATCGCAAGCCGCCGGTTCTCAGCGGTCCATGAGCCCTCGGACGCCCCAAAAGGATTGTCATCATGAAACCTCAGATCATCATTGCCGCCGCTGCCGGGTGCCTGCTGGCAGCATCCGCCGCGCAGGCAGCCGACACCAAGCCGATCACGATCGGGGTCCCGGTCGGTCTGTCGGGCGCCAACAGCGTCGTAGCCCCCTCCGTGGTACAGGAAGCGCAGCTCGCCGTGGACGAGATCAACGCGGCCGGAGGTGTGCTCGGCCGCAAGCTCGCGCTCGCTGTGGCGGACGACGAGTCCGGTGCGGCCGGCGCCCAGAAGGCGTTCGACTCGCTCGTCTACCAGAAGAAGGTCGACGTGCTGATCTCCATGGAGACCAGCGCGGCGCGCAATGCCGCGCTGCCGATCGTCAGCAAAGGGCAAGTCCCCTATATCTACACGTCCTTCTATGAGGGCCATTCCTGCAACAAGTACCTGTACGTGGATGCCTGGGTTCCCGAGCAGCAGGTACCGCCCATCGTCGACAACTTCGTCAAGGAGAAGCACGCTAAGACCTACTTTCTCATCGGCAGCGATTACGCGTTCGGGCGCGGCATGCTGGGCTTCAGCCGGAAATATATCGAGAAGCAGGGCGGCAAGGTGGTGGGCGAGGAATACCTGCCGATGGACGGCACTGACTGGACGACCATCCTGTCCAAGCTGAAGGATTCCAAGGCGGAGGCCCTGATCACCTCTACCGCAGGCGGAGCCCCGAACGTAACGCTCACCAAGCAAATGCGCGCCGCCGGCATCAGCATCCCCTACGCCAACCTCGCGGTCGACGAGGGAACGGCCAAGAGCATGGGGGGCGATGCGACCGGAATCTATCTCTCGGCCTCCTATGTGACGAGCATTGACTCCCCCGAGAACAAGAAGTTCCTGGACGCCGCCAAGGAGAAATTCGGTGCCGACCTGAAGACGCCGAACGACCTGTCGGTTCCCGAATACGAGGCCGTGTATCTCTACAAGGCCGCGGTCGAGAAGGCCGGGGGCACCGACCAGGCCAAGGTGCTCGAAGCGCTTCCCGGCGTGTCCTTCAAGGGTCCGCGCGGCACCATCAGGATGGACAAGGAGCACCATGCGCCGCTCACCATGTATCTCGGTCAGGTGCAGGGCGACGGCTCCGTCAAGGTCGCGGCGACCTTCAAGGATGTCGACCCCGGCACCCAGTGCCCCAACCTGAAGTGAGAACGAAGGCGGAGCGGCTCCTGTCGCTCCCCCACGCGACGGAGAGCCGCCATGCTGATCGTGCTGGACATCGTGACGACGGCCGCAATCCTGTTCATCGTCGCGCTGGGACTGCTCGCCATCTTCGGCGTGCTGAAGATCATCAACTTCGCGCATGGCGCCTGGCTGACGATCGGGGGCTATTGCGCCGTGATCGCCGCCCGGCTGGGGTGGAGCCCCTGGCTGGCTCTGCCGCTCGCCTTCGTGATCGGAGCGGCCCTGGGGGCGCTCGCCGAAACCCTGATCATCCGCCCGCTCTACCGCAGACCGCTCGACGCTATCCTGGCGACCTGGGGACTCGGCATCGTCATCGGCCAGTTGATCACGCTCGCCTTCGGTCGCGACGTCCAGCTGACCCCGAACCTGCTGTCGGGCACGGTGGCGTTGCTGGGGGTCGACTATTCGATCTATCGCCTGTTCGCGCTCGCCGCCGCCGTCGCGCTCGGCGTCGCCTTCGCGTTCACCATCGAGGGGACGCGCCTCGGCCTGTCGACCCGTGCCGTGATCATGAACGAGACGCTCGCGCGCGGCCTGGGCATCGACACGGCCAAGGTGCGGCTCGCGACCTTCATGATCGGCGCGGGACTGGCGGCGCTCGCGGGCGTCCTGCTCACGCCCCTGACCAGCGTCGACCCTAACATGGGCGTCGCCTGGCTGATCGGGGCCTTCATGCTCGTCATGGTGGCGGACGCGTCCTATCTGGCGCTGGCCGCGGCCTGCCTCGTGTTCGGCGCCGTGCAGGTCCTGGTCAGCACCTATGTGAGCCCCATCCTGGGCAGCATCTCGGTCGCGGTTCTGGCTGCCCTCGTGCTGCGGATCAGCCCGAAGGGGTTCTCCCGTGCCTGAGCGCCTCGCCGGGGCGGCGGAGGACAGCCCGGTCCGGGGGCGCTCCGCCAGGTTGCTGCCCGTCACCCTCGCGGTGGCGACCGCTGCCGCAGCGGCGATCTGGTTCGCACCCACCGTGCTCGACACCTTCTCGGTCAATGTCCTCACGCGGTCGCTGATCTACGCACTTCTGGCGGTGACGGTGGACCTGCTGTGGGGCTTCACCGGGATCCTGACCTTCGGGCAGGCCGCCTTCTTCGGCGTGGGCGCCTATGCGACCGCCATCGTGCTCACCCAGGGCGGTTCGACGCCTGCATGGATGCTGGCGGGGCTCGTGCTCGCCGTGCTGCTGCCGGTGCTGCTGGGGCTCGTGGTCGGGTGGCTGTCCTTCTACTACGGCTCAACGCCCCTCTACGCCTCCGTGATCTCGCTGGTGGTCCCCATCGTCGTGACCCAGATCGTCTATTCGGGCGGCACCTGGACGGGCTCCAGCAGCGGGCTTGTCGGCTACGACACCCTGCCGCTCGACCTCGAGGGTTTCTTCCGGCTGGCCGGTCTGGTTCTGGTGGTCGCGACGCTCGGCGCCTGGATCTTCGTGCGCTCGGACGCCGGCAAGCTGCTGGTGGCGGTGCGCGACAACGATCGGCGCTGCGCCTATCTCGGCCTGAACCCCAGGCGCATCCAGATCCTGCTGACGACCGTCCTGGCCGGGGTGGCGGGACTTGCGGGCTTCCTGCTCGCGCATGCGTCGGGCGTGGTGGCGCCGGAAAACACCGGCTTCCTGTTCGGCACGGAACTCGTGATCTGGGTCGCGCTCGGCGGACGCGGGACGCTGCTGGGACCGGTCCTCGGGACGATCGCGATCGATTATGTCAGCGCGAGCCTTTCGGGCGAATTCCCGTTCTTCTGGCAATTGTTCGTCGGCACCACCTTCGTGATCGTCATCATCGTCCTGCCGGAAGGCTTGGCGGGCTTGGCACGGCGGGGCCTCGCCATCATGCCGCGGCGGGAGATCGATCCCGCGCCTCGCTTGGCGCCTTTGACGGCGGCGCCCGCGCCGCCGGCCGGTCAGGGGCTGCTGCGCGTGTCCAACCTCGCCCGGTCCTTCGGCAGTCTGACCGTGTTGCAGGACATCAACCTCAGCATCGGCAAGGGCGAGCTCGTCAGCCTGGTCGGGCCGAACGGCGCCGGCAAGACGACCCTGATGCGCTGCCTCAGCGACGGCACCGAGCCGATCGAGGGCACGGTGGAGATCGCCGGCCGCGCGGCCGGCGGCTT
>JAABUY010001084.1_pt1 | contig 39054 bp, 31 predicted proteins | sample 5560271 | NCBI WGS metagenome assembly JAABUY01 (sample SAMN10711886, study PRJNA513374) | rock metagenome | isolation source: Antarctica rocks | place: Antarctica: Victoria Land, University Valley
CCTTTTTCTTGCTACCCCGCACATGAGAATCTCAACTTGCCCCTCAATCTTCCTATGGGTCAAATAAGCGACGCTGAGTCAATATCCGTACTACATATGGTTAGCTGCCGTAATCCTGGGGTGGCAGCCATATCGACGGTTTAGCAATAGTAGGGATTTGGCGACGCACCTACACGCGTAGTAGTTGGCAATCCTAGCCACTTAGAATCGCCTATAATTAGGTATTGGCTGGCGCTGTACTCCGTAGCCTGCAGGAATTGCAGGGTATTGCTCCAGCAGAACCGTTATCCCCAGTTACATCAATTACCCGACCCGATCTACGTAGTAGGATCGACCGGGCCAGTTCAAGATCACTCATTTGATGACTTCAGTAAAGGAAGAAATCATTCGTTACCTGTAGGCTGTGAAACCGCATATCAGATTTTTTCCGTGGCGGGCAATGTTTGCCAATCGTATTTTGAGTCGCCCCAATGATAGCTTGGATCGATGCAAAGCTCATTATGCGTTTCTCGAGCATAAGCCTGGCAACATTAATACATAACTTGGAGTTTCGAGATTTGTTGTGCTTACTTTAAGGTTGTCGAATTGCCATGGATTCAATTTCAACAAGTTTCGTACCTTTGAAGCTGTGTCTCTAAGATTTAAGCTCATTTTGTTAGTTGTGCAGAGTTTCTGCTTCGATTCTTTGCCGTTGTTTAGGTCGAAATTTTTCCAGCTAGGCTAAAGTTGCCTCCGGGCGTGTTCAGCATTGTAAATTACGCAAAGTTCCGTCAGTTGCCCGTTGCAGCACACACACCTGTCGGAAATATGTACCAGGGAGTGGAAGTAGGGAACCTCATAGCAATAATACTACGAAGAAGATGCTCTATCCAGCGAATGGCGTTCGTTGTTGATTATACCATGTCACGTTCGTGCATGGGGCGTAGAATATATCTTCTCCAAGACCTCGTTTCCTGTTTGCCTTGTTTTGCCTTGCGTTGACTTTATTCTCTACTCATTTGCTCTCGTGCACCCCATCGTAAATGGATCGAGTCCAATCGATAGCTCACTCAATTGTTCTAGTATGCAATTTGCTTGCCGCTTACACAGCGCTTTTTCCTTTGGTTCGGCGCAAGTCCTCAGTTATAGAGTTGTGCTACCACCCGCAAACATGGACCACAATCGCAAAATGCATCATCGACTTGGCTTTGGCCATTGTTTGTGTGCTGGAGGTGAAGTTGCGAAACGGTGAGGGTAATGGCTTTTTCAAGCTACGCGCATATCTTGTGATTGACTTTTCTACATAGGATCGCCGTTTTGGCTTGCTCTCGACCTCCTTGTTCGCTGCTCTACTACGGTCGTTGTAGTCTCCGAGGTAAACTTTCGTCCAGGTGGAATCTCGGGATTAATAAGTTAAGTCGATTAGGTGTTCTGTATACGGGCTATCTTGTTGAAAGCAAACAGATTTGGCAGCACTTGGTTTTGGCATCATATTGGCATTCTCGGCACCTTTGCTCTTACGCTTTTGCGATTTCTGGCCCTAATGTAAGGCATCACCATTGACGAGCTTATACATACTAACTTCGAGTCTAGTTGGAAAAGCATGGCAATACATTTTTACACCACTTTGGTGGCAAGCTTTTTGGAAATGACTCTCTTCGCTCTGGTTTGGTGTGTAATTCTGTACGATCTAAACAAGGAATGGAAGAGCAAATGGATGTCCTGTCTTGGCGGATCCTTCGCAAGCAATTTAGCCGTCGCCCTACTGGCATTGATATTTTTGGTGGTGGGGGGCGAACTGCCGAATCCTCGACGTCTACTTCTCGAGGTCAGCAAGAACGGAGACCCATAGAGAGGAACAATACTAATGGGAAGCAGATCTTTCTCTAGCCAGCAGCATTCAATATTCATTACGTATCAATATTATGAGGAGGAAATCCGTAGCTGGAGTTGTTGACAAATCGAAGTCGGGCAGAGACCAATCACGTCCTACAATCTCAACGCCAAGGAAGCGACTTACCAGCAATCAGCCCATCTCCAAAGATGATTGCAACTGCTACTTCGAGACCGGACCCCAAGATGCAGGTGAGGCGGAAGCAGCAGCCGAAGAAGAAAATGTTTATACTGATTCTGAGTCTGGTGGGATCCGTGCAGAGAGAGATGTGAATGACCCTGGTAAGATGTTTGCTTTCTTGCCACTATCATTATTTTGTTGACTTTAGAAATTACAGTTTCTGCCACCCCGAGCTCTCAATCATCACTTGAGCCACATGAGACGAGCAACATCTTCCATAATCATCCTCAACATCGAGAACGCTCCAACTCCATAGTCATGCTGCCAGGGACGAAGGAATGCGAGCATATCCTGAACGACTGTGCTCGGTATATCTTCCCTGGAACTGACAGCGGTTCTCGGACGTTAGTACTTTAGGCGACAGCGCGCTCGATTGGCGCAAAGCTTTTGCTTACACTATGGGATAGGCATATGGAAGGATCAAGAGGAACAAGCTCGGTTTGAGAAATATAGACCAGGTAAACACTGCACGCTATCCACCTGCCTTTTGTCCTCATTAACCCGTGAAGGACAAGTCATCTTCGCGCCGTTGACACAGGCAACTAAGTACCAAGAATCTAGAATGGAAAAGAGCAAATGAGGACAGAGTTGAGAGTAGCGAGGATAATGGGAAGGGGTTAAACGAACGTCTCAGGAGCGGAAGTGATCAAGGACGAGGAAAGAAATAGTTCAAAGAGTCTATCGTCAAACTCAGATTCCGTATTGTGTGCCTTCAATGAACGCTTGGTTCACATCTGACTCAACGAGTGAGACTTCTTGAAAGCCACTATAGCCTTAGTCACACGCCTTTCCCTTAAAACCCCTAGATTTCTGAGCACTAAGAAAAGCATTACTTTGGGTATAAGGCCTGATTCCCATTGACCATGAGAGGAATGGCCGCCTCCTTGCACCCAGAGGGTTCCGTCAGCGGACATCATGTACCTAGTACTAAGGGATCAGCGGGTGGCGTACTGTGTACTCGTACTCCGTACGCTGTAATCTTGATAATACTGATTACCGCCTACACAGTACTCCGTACCAGGGGGATCACCCCCCCCCGGGTATTCCACGTGTGGCTTTTATTGTTGCCTTATGATCCTTGTCATTGGGACTTTGTTACGGAATTAGCGTATGCAGAAAGCTCTGCATTCCTTGGCATTCGTTTTTGCGTTGCCCCACGGTGATCCGTTTGTAGGGGGAATTCCAAAATCAACCCCACCGCCCCCCAATTGCCCAAATTCGCTCCAAATTGAAGCTATCTAGATCTCTTTGTTAGTTGAACCTTTCCAGCTATGACCGGCCCACTACCTGCAGCGATTCGCTCCAGAATCGTACGGCTTCTACTACTTCATTGGCAACCCCCCGCCATCGCCGAAGAAGTCCACTGCAGTCCTAGAACGGTGTATAGCATCCGAGAGAACATCTTCATGTATTCCTCACCGTTTAAACCTCAGTTTCGACCCAAAGGAGCCCCCCGCAAGATATTTAAGGCGGCTGAAAATGGCCTCATAGCCTACCTAGAAGATCAGCCATGGGCCATGCAGAAAGAGATGGTCTGGTACATATGGGAGGAGTGGGGCATTAACGTGCATCAATCCACGATATCAAGGATTCTGAAGAGGAGACGCTGGAGTAATAAGAAAGCACAGCGTGTAGGGGTCGGGCAAAACGATGAGCTTCGTTTGAATTGGGTAGCAGACATGCTCCGTTTGACGGCCGAGCAGCTCGTGTTCGTGGATGAGTCTTTATTCAATGAGACCACAGGCTGGCGTCATCAAGCCTATGCTCCCGTTGGTCAGCCAGCTCGCTATCAAGCCTCTAGAACGAGAGGGCATTGCTGGAGTGTTCTTCCGGCCTACACGAAAGATGGATATCTACCCTGTACCGGTATTCGTGAAGGCTGGTTCAACGGCGAGGCTTTCTTTCGATGGCTAGCAGATGAACTGCTACCTCTATGCAGTCCCTTTCCGGCTTCGAAGAGTGTGATCATCATGGATAATGCCAGCGTACACTGTAATGCTCGTATCGAAGAACTCATTACCTCACACGGATGTCAGGTAAGCTAAGCTATTTGCCTCGTTGAGTTGACGATCTATCACTGATATGTTAGGTGCGATATTTGCCTCCCTATTCGCCGGATTACAACCCCATAGAGCTCACCTTCAGTGTATTAAAGGCCTGGGTTCGTAGGCATTTTGACGATACATGGCCCCGCTTTGAAGGCACCTTTGGTGACTTTCTTCATTACGCCGTTGAACGAAGCGAATGTGATAGATATCCGAGGCAGCACTTCAAGCATTCAGGCTATATCTTTGAGGCCGATATCAGAGCTTTGGAACGAGAATTGGAAGTAGAAAATCAGGAATTTGATGCATTAGTTTGACTCTATTTAACGACTCAATTCTAGTAGAGTTCTGGCCTCACGCCAGACCGTTTTGAAGAGCTTCAGATCTTCCTTAAAGGCACGAGCCATTCCATCTGGCACTCCTGCCTGTATAGCTGTTCGATAGATAGCAGACGATGAGTCTGTCATATCTTTCAAATCTTTCGTAGACCACACCTGTGCATCCACTATGATCCTCACCTCCGCGAGCTTTTGTTTGAGTGTGTGACGTGAGGTCTTGTTGATCTTCCAAGCGAAGAACTGATCCAATATCTCCCCCTCTTCTGATTCTTCGATGGGGCTTGATCGCTGAGCTGTGATCGCAGGCTGAGGAGGAGGAGGAGGAGGAGGAGGAGGAGGCGGAAGAGAAGGCGGAGGCGGCTGAGCTGATGAAGGTTGCTGCCACTGAACGGACTGTGAAGGCTGTTGCCAAGGTGAAGGCTGAGGAGGCTGCTGCCACGGCTGGTAAGGCAAGGCCTGATAGGGAGAATAGATAGGCCAAGGTTGATGGGATGGTGGATGAGGTTCTGAAACCTTTGAAGCCTTTGACGCTTCTGTAGCTTTGACAGCTTCTTTTGCAGCTTTTGCAGCTTTAAGAGCTTCTGCAGCTTCTGCAACTTCTGCAGCTTTAAGAACTTCTGCAGCTCTTTGACGTGCGTTCGTTCGTTTTAACTGATCAGCCATTGCCTCAGTCATTCGCATTTCCATTTGCTGTTCATTGAACCTTGTAAACTTCGTCATAAAATCCTCCTTTTCCACTCGCTCTGCTTTGGCGTTCATTCTTTCCTCATGCATATCTGATCGACGAGACAGCGAGGTAACAGAGCCCTGTTTGTCACTCCAAAAGTTATATAAAGAGGTAGGAGGTCGTTCGATGCTGACGTTTGCGTCGCCGTTAGATATCGCCTTACCCCATAGAGACTGCTGGATGTGATCCATATTATAGTGCTTGCCTGCGAAATCCACGAAACAGAAGCCATTCTGATTTCTACAATGCTCATCGATGCACTGCCAACGGTTGAGCAATGCTCTATCAAAGTTGCCGGCGTCAGCGAGTGTATCTGCTCTGATCCGAGCTCGATCCAGAAGCTGATCGGTACGAGTGCGTCTTTGGCGAGGTCTCTCATCCACCTCAGGACCTTCAGAATCAGCCGGTCTCTTACGAGTAGACTTTTCAGCCTCTGCGCTGACCTCTATCTTGATTGTATAGTCAGTGGCTCCCTCGTCAGCCAAAGCGAGCAAGACCTTATCCCATTCTATCTCACTAAAGTCAACGATAGACTGCTGCTTTCGGGTGGCTCTTGGCTTATTGGCTTTGATGACGACTATTCGATTAGTGATAATCCAGCCCTTAACATCACCATCTTGCGTCTTAATAGCCTCATCTAAGGTCTCTTCAAAGCTCCAGATCTGAAACTTCGAAGCCAGCATCTGAGCAATGTGACTAGACCACTCAAGCCTTCGATTTACACGAAGACAGGCTGATATAGAGAGCATAGGATCACCAACCCGATCTTCAAAGTCCATAGCTTCAAGCTCAGAGGTAGGCAACTCCTCTGCCTCCTTTCTAGTCTGACGATCCAGACGACGACGACGTATAGCCTCTTGTTCGCCATGCTCATCAATTTCCGCCTGCCATAAAGCCTCTTCACGAGCTTTACTGTCTCTCAATCTTTGAGCAGCATCATTTCAATCCTGTTGTTCTTTTTGACGCTTTGCACGAGCAGCAACTCCTGCAGCTGAAAAAGCTATTGGTCTTCCGGCTCTATCCTTAGGAATGCCGGGTTCGTCCCCCCAATATCTAGGACGCGCCAATGGTGAGGGTGAATCAGGTCGTCGACGTCTTGGTGGAGGTTCAGGTCGTCGAGGAAGTGAAGGCAACCGAGGGGAGGACTGAGGCGAGGATTGCTCAAGAGGCGAAGGCGACCGGGGTTCATCTACATCCGGTGGAGTGAGAGCTCTATGGCGACGGCCGAAGGGAGCAGCAGGGGTCTTCGGCTGTTCAGCAGTCTTCTTCGACTGTTCAGCTCGAGTCGTCGCCTTCCTACGTCTTCCGGATGCTCTAGAGGGGGTGAGGGGTTTATCCAGAGGTAGATTTTGACTCCGACGTTGGGGCATTTCAAATAAACTAATACAAGAACGTCTGGAAAGGTTCAACTAACAAAGAGGTCTAGATAGCTTCAATTTGGAGCGAATTTGGGCAATTGGGGGGCGGTGGGGTTGATTTTGGAATCCCCTACAAACGGATCACCGTGGGGCAACGCAAAAACGAATGCCAAGGAATGCAGAGCTTTCTGCATACGCTAATACTCCTACTCGAACCTATTTCAAAACCTAAACTTTTCAGCCGCTAGGTTCACCGATCAAAGCACGCAAGGTGTAAGGGTACGTGACGTGTTAGAAACCTCTATTCAATCCCGATTAACCTAAAACATCTGAATAAAAGCAAGTCGAATATAAACTTTCTCTGTCCCTCAATTACGGAAGCTTCAACATGTGCCTTCCTGTTTACACCAAAAATTGGAAAAAGCGTCCAGAAAAGCGAGTCATGATCAGATTTCCTCTACCATACAAGGTAGGTGAGGAGATTTCCTGGCAATGCGGAAGAGAAGCCACGTTGTGAAGCCGCAACCTACATTTGGATTCAAGAGAACTGCCCCGACGTTCCCATTCCCTGGGCTTTGCTTTCCGTGACAATCAATGCGTAAAGTTATGCGAACCCTGATACTCGGACTCACTAGAAAGCATCCCTTGGTACGTCCGACTCACAGAATGTTTCCGTCGGTAATTACTCTCCCTATTTCGCTATCCTCCACTATGCCCATATATATGCCGCCACCAACCGTATAGCCTAAAGTCTGGATATCTTCTTATCGAGTACATCGAAGAAGAAGGAAGAAAAGCGACAAGATGAAAGTCGGAGAACCAATCTATTCAGAGACTTGTCCAGAATTATACTTTCACGGGGTCTTGACACGGGTTGGGTCTTTCACCCTGGATAACACAGGAGTGCTAAGTCTCGCCAATCGACCCTTGACTCTGCAACTTCAAGAGTTGGAAAATGGAGGGATACCGATTAACATTGCCAGAGGGAATACCTACACCGCCGTGGAACCGTACATACTTGATCTCTTGGCGTATCATGATAGTCGACTACGATGTCAACTTAATTCGATCAATGACGAATCGGATTGCCGAGCACAGATGGCCGCTATAACGGGAATGCGCGCGGTCTTGCCTCATTTTCTAGATCGCGATCTTCGTGATAGACCTTTCCTCTTCACCCTTACGGATATTCATCAAAGCAACATCTACGTTGACGAGCAATGGCATATCAAGTATCTCATAGACTTGGAGTGGGCATGTTCATTGCCGATACAGATGCAGAATCCTCCGCATTGGTTAACCAGCCAGGGCGTGGATCATCTGAGAGGAGAGCATCTTGCTAAATACGACAGAATTCGTGAAGAGTTTATGGAAGCTTTTGAATACGAAGAGAAGCTAAAGAACGGATGGAAGCTACAAAGAGACATCTATGAGGAGAGCATGGGAAGTTGGAAGCTTCTTCTACTTTCAAGCCTTATTTTCGACCACCGGGCTTTTCAATTTGTGGGGACGAAATAAATGAATTGAATCAACTCTGGCACCCTATTGGTGCGTTGACGCAGAGAATGTTGTGGCTGCAAAGATGAAAGATGGAGAAGAATACATCGAGCAGCTCCGGGCCATGTTCGAAGCCAAAACATAATTGTCAAGAAAGCACTCGGTTTCTCCAGTCCACCGCCGTCAAAACCTTCTGCCGCCCGTTTCCGGCTCTTGTTTCAGCAGACTTCCTACCTCTGCATCATTTCTTCTGCCCCGTGCTGCTCTCCTGAGAGCCACTCTTGTCTTGGTTCGATGACTTTACGGGTGCCTTGTCTTCTTTCTGTGCTTTGTCTCGTCTGTCTTCTGGACAGCTGTTTCAGAGACTTCACATTCCCAGAGATGCCATAATTCGCCGCCTGCTTTAGGTGTTGTGATGTTAGACGCTTGTCAGCCATTTTGACAAGAAAACAGCTAGCCGCAGGTGAAAGGGGTCTGCCGAAGGGGAGCTGTCAGTTAATTTAATTTGCGGATAGAAGAGTCATACTCGAGAACATTATTATTTCCACGCACCTGTCAAAACAATTAGAGTACGTGTAGGCATATCAAAATTCGCTTGTCTCTGCTTTTGTCAACCCGAGTCTGTTGCCTGGAGTGGCGTGATTTTATTCTTCTAGTCTTGTAGCGTAGATAATTGGCAATGCTTCTGCATGGACGGAAGAACGATTGCCGGGACGACGAGGAATGAACTTTCAACCACCAATAAAATCACCGTGGGCGCTTGGCCCGTGCGATTGTGAAATAGAAGTGAGAATGAACGTCTCAGGATCGCACGACAGGAATATCGAAAGATATTGAGAGATGATGTTCACCTGTGAAGACTTCATCGTTAGACCGTATCCAGCATTTTCCATCTATATTTGCATCGCTGCCCTCGGCGACAACGTTGTTGCAGCACTCGGCAAATTCGGTTCCTCTCCGTCATAAATTGCCCGGTATGCGTTGGTACCTGTACCCAAGATTTCTTGAAGCATTCGACAGGATTCGGGTCTCGAGATATTCACCTGTCCTCGGTGTGATACAATCCCTCTCCCAGCTAGGAGTCATCGAAATCTACTCTATCAATGACGGACTACATAGCTTTTTCCAGGTACAAACGCTGCAGAGCTGAAAGCCCTGGGGTCGCGACTACTTTCATACGATGGTAATCCTCAATTCTAAGCTTCTAAATCCATTACTAATGGATTCCCAGGTAAAAAGTCGTTTTCAAATTCAATGTCGCGTTGAAAACCTTCACAGCAGCTCTGTTTCTTCGTTCGCGGATTGGGATTGGCGACAGCTGTGTTCGACCTAGTCGCGCGCACAAAAGCCATACCGCAACCTACAACCTCTCCTCAATCCCACCCATCATTTGCATCCTCGTTCGCAGATGCATCCGAGCACAGGAAGCAGGTCGATGATGTACTGAGAGAAGAACTCCTCCCAACCCTTCGAATCGATATCCCTGATCTCATCCCCGCCGTTTTCGGACATATCCCCCCGACTCGACGAGCTAGCAGGCGGTGTTCGATCGATTTCAAGATCAAAATACCCAGCTCTACACCAAAGTCAGCGGTTGGACCGAGTGGCCTCCGAGTGTCAAGGAGCACCTCGTCCTGGAATTGCTGCAAGAGCTTGTTGAATGTTTCATGGCGTGGGTCACCGAATGTGGCGTGCAACCTGCTGCTTCCCGGCAGATCTACAAAGGACCAAGCACCTACCTTGATGGATCCCCCATCAAACGGAAGATGGACGTCGGTGTTATGGCACGTCATCAGACTGACCATGGGAAGACCCTTAAACCAAAGCCTAATAATTGGGCCCGGGGGCGAATCTTCAAAAGACAAGGTACATAGATCTGCTAGTTCATTTGAAGGCGTACGGACATGTTTTAGTTATCTAGAAAACATGAATTGGCTGTTGATTTACGCTTTGCAATTCAAGTTCAGCATGAGTGCATGCTCACTGAAACGCTAAATATATGGCGGAAATATTTGGACTGTCCCATCAGAGAAAGACTGCGGTCGCCTGTCCCCCTCTACAGTATCGATATCGCCAGCTTAGCTCTTTTCTTAGAAGTGTGAGATTTTTGGGTTGGCGGATGTTGCAGCCAATTACTCGCCCTCTCATCCCAAATGTCCATCAGTTTGTTTGCTCGCTATGGAAGCCTAGATGAAGCGTCACGGTGGGTTCTCTCTGTCTCGATGCTAATTAGATATCACCGTAGAGGCTTTGGACGATCTAGCGGCCAGGATTTGGTGTGACAATCACATCTGCTAAGTACAAAGACTTCCGGTGAAATGCGCTTTAGTGTTTTGAACTGCCAGGTTCGTTGTCGAGGCGCAGAGAAACAAGATGAAGAGAGGTGGGCATTCAGTGAAGAGATTCTTCATGGCGTGAACGACCTACATGAAGATGGTTAGAGATTGCTCAACAGATACACACTGAAGTCATCGAAAATGACATATACAACATAAGCTAACCAGACAAGATGACTGCAAAAGTAATTGAGTCAGGAGCAGACGATAAGCGACAACAAGTACGGTCGAATCGACGACAACAAGTGAGACGTTAAATGCTTACCTTAGCAAAAGCGGTTGAACTAACCTGTTCCTCTTTACCCAATCTACTTGGGGAATTCCAGCTCATTGATTGCAATCTCGTTGGCTAATTCCCTTCTCATTTTCTCCTTCCTACCCAAGAGACTCCATCTTCTCTTTGAGCCACTTGGCTAGGCCACGCTGCTCTATTGGCTCATGCTCCAAATCCCAGATTTGTACACTTTTGATTCCTCGAACAGAGCAAAGTCCACGGATGCCAGGATCGGTTTTAAAGGCGTCGGGGGATATATTGTTTATGAGATCGCTCTCGAAACATAGGCGCAAAAATTGAAGCCTTTTGCACTGCTTGAGCAGCTGGACACATTTTGCGGCGTGAAGGGTGGGCAATGTCAAAAATAGGTCGTCAGAGTCCGGAGCCTTGTCCCATTTTAACTCAGAGTCGGCTCTGCTTTCCCAGGTGAGCTTCAGTGATTCGATGTTGTCGCGACCAATCTTGCCGACCGCAATGAGTAGCTTAATGAGGTCATCCATATCATCCAAGTGGAAGACCGTCCTACGATACGCAAGGGGCAGTGTCTCCTGGCGTATCTGTCTGTCAACTCTAATGACACTGAGTTCGCTGCTCAACGGGAAATAGAAACCACTAGGATCACCGATGCTTCCAGTGAGTTTTAGTCCATCGCAGTTGCCCACGTCTTCTCCTTGCCATTTCCCCGTAGGAAGCGCGAAAGCATAGATCTTGTCGCGAATTTCTCTGGGAAGTCTGAAGAATATTGAAGTTGCGCTGCAAAGTCTTTTCGGTTGCAGCTATGCATCGACTCAGTTCACTTCTGAAAAGTGCCAGCTCAATGCTAACATACCTTTGCAACGAAGAAGATTCTGAATGCTTCATCGCTGCTGAATAGCAGCAGCAAGTCGAATTCGCATCCGTAGCGAATATCCACGGTAAAACTGTAGAATACAACACAATTCCTGCGCGTGACTGTAATTGTGTGCTCACCATGTGCAATCGTCTATGACTGTGTCAGCTTGACGAATCTACGGTCGAAGTCTGCTTACTTTGACTACATTCAACTCTGGAAGGACTTCCTCTGAGTCGATCCTCTCGTCTTGACGGTACATATTCCCCTCATATTCTTTTCTAGTTTTCTCGTATGTACTATTAGGAATCGGTCTGAGATCGGAGTAGAAGCGCTTCGAGCTCTCGTCGGGATAAGTCAAGGAGTTCACTTTGTATCCCAACTTGCTTTCCATTTCCAAAAGCGTCAGTGACGGTTTAGCTTTGGCCATGTGGAATGATTTAATCAGTCAACTCTTTTCGTATGGTCTGTGATGCTGAAGATAAGTGATGTCTTGCGCATCATGCGTTTGCTGTCTGGAGGATTGATAAGAACTTACCTGCTGACTTTAGCGCCTGTAGCGCAGAGAATAGGCCCCAAAATTCTAGGTCTTGCCCAACTGCTTCCACACCAGCCCAATCTTATTAGGCTTGTCTCACTTTGCATTACGATCCTCACTTGTCGAGGCGATCCGGATACTGTCAAGTTGTGTGACACGCAAGCCTAAATGCGTGTCTCATTGCTCATGATCACAGGCTGTTCTCGAGATGCTCTTATATTCATGTTTTGTCCACATTTCAAAGCATCAAATATGAAACAGACAAACAGCAAATGGTCACCATTGCCAAATTCACCGATAGTCTTCACGCTTCGCATTTAGGACATAAAACATCCCTGATCATCTTTACAGACAATCAGGCAGCAATCACCTCCTCCTCGGAGCCAGGCACTCGATCGGGTCAAGGGATACTGCGGGTCCTGGCCAGACCTCCTCAGGTGGAGAGGTATAGAAGTTAGGGTTCACTGGATTCCGGCTCATATAGGGGTTCCAGGGAACGAAATGGCAAATAGGGCAGCAAAGCAGGCCCCTCGTCAACACCTATCCCTCCTAAGTTCAACATTCCCTTTGCAACACTGCGATCATCGATTAAGATGAGGCTAAGAAAAAGGATCTACTCAGATTGGGAAGCCCAATGGCGGGGGGGGAAATTAGGATCGATTACCAAAAGGCTTATCGAGGTACCAGCAAGGGCAGCGCTCCGCCTACACGTAGGCCTTCGCCGAGCTCTGAGCTCAGCGTTGATTCAACTACGCACGGGGAAGATAGGCCTGAGGGACTACCTATACAGTATCAAAAGAGCTGACTCGAGGGAGTGCCCGTGTGGATAGGGCAGGCAGACAGTCAAACATGTTCTGACTGAATGTCCGACCTATCGGCGCACTCGGCTGAATACAATATGGAAGGGATCCCGGGTCCAGGACCTGAAGAAAATACTCAGCACGCCTAATTTGGCAAAAGAAGCTGCTAGATTCGTGATATGGACGCGTCTCCTTGGCCAATTTGGGAGCGTTTCTATGGAGCGTCTAAAAGATTAACGACGGCAAGTCAGAACTCCGCTGGTATTTCAGGCAAAACGCACCCGGTGATGTGGGCCGTGAATGCAAGGGCAAAGAATTTGGGCCGCAGATCAAGCAATAGAAGGGGCAGTCACCTCAGGGAGTTCCGGGAAGCGGTCAAAAATCTCCATTCCGTCCTCCAAATGGCCCACATCTCACAGAATCACATTTCCACGTCTGTTGTGAAATAATAGCGGACTCTATTCCCATTTCCGTTATTCTCAGAGCGCTAGTCCGCAGACCTTCCTCGTAGAGACGTCCAATCTTCAAATTATATGTATTAAGGTCGTGTAGTGATCAGAGCTCCTAAATTCTCTGTCAGAATGTCAATATATGCCGCCTCAAACGTTTTCCCGAACCTTTCTTGACAACTATTTTCAGCGTCTGTTGGAAGACCTGATGAACATCACATGTCCACCCAGAGCCAGCGAAAGCTCTGGCATGCGGCCCCCCCCGGCCCCACGCCAGCGATCAAGCCTCGTTGCGAAGTGGGGCTAGTTAGTGCAAATCATGAGCGCATGTATCGAGGAGCGCAGAAAATCTCAACGTTATTGCTGTGAACCTGAGCTTTGTGCAGTACAATGATACGCTGTACGCACCAAACGCAGAAAACCATTCGAGGCGTGAATATCGAAGGGATATAGAGTTCTTGTTAAGTGGAAAAGAAGTGTGAATTATGAAACTAAGGGTAAGCTGAGCTTGATCGCCTCGAGGTCGCTCGTGCAGACGGCTCAACACCTCATGCGCCAGCCCCGCCGCGCCATCTTTGGGTTCCAGCTCGCCATACCTCTAACTGGCCGTGATGCATTCATCAAGGCCTTATCCCTTCACCTCTTCCCCGTGCCTTCCTCACCTCCTCCAGCTCAACCTTCAAACGTGATCCTTGCGAACAGGCCCATTACCAGCGTCGCTAGGAGCCCGTCTATTCTGCTATGATTACGAGGTACAAAATTGGAAAAGAGCGTTCAATCCAATCGGTTAGATGATAGGAGAGAGAGGCCAAAGATGCCCCAAGGTTAGCTCAGAATTCGAAAGTACCACTCACTCCTTTCATGTCTTGAAGGAAATATAAGATTCCGCAGCGGACTTCACTCCACCACCTTCAGCGTTGCAATTACCAGATCTATGATTCCATACAATAAACCAAAAGCCTTCTGAACACATACGATCGGTGATGACCGAAAGACATGTGTGTACAAGATATCCCGGTTTGGAGGCCCTTCCAGAGCATGTAATCCATGGGTACAGCAGGTGCAGTCATGTTGAGTTCTGATGTTCAGTTTTATGAACTAGTAAGATTAAGTTTTAAGGTTTCGCAGAACTGAACATGACTGCACCTGCTGTACCCATGGATTACATGCTCTGGAAGGGCCTCCAAACCGGGATATCTTGTACACACATGTCTTTCGGTCATCACCGATCGTATGTTCAGAAGGCTTTTGGTTTATTCCAACGTCCGTCGCGATTCGGTTAGCATCTTCGATCGTAATCGCGTCCACCGTACTATAGCCTCGCCCATGGTTATCTTTCCGAACTCTATAAGTGGATTTTGTGGATCCTTGTATTCAAAGGCCTTTCATTCTTTGCTTCTCCGATCTCGATGGCGTGGCGACTATCAGCATCGCTATGCAGGCCTTACGAATCTGGTACCAGCACATCCGAATTCCGGCTTGATGGCACGCTGCGTATTAGAGGTAAAATCCATAGACCTTTGCGATTATTAGGACTTGCCACATCCTTGACTATGGATGAGAAGAATGGTAGATATGGTTTTGACCGGTACATCATCTACACATGCTGGTCACTTTCAAACGAGTGAAGCGAGTCGATCAAGGAAGTCTTCCGCCCTCCCCGCCATCAACCTCTACACGATATCAAGGAGGCGTCGGCCCATATGGAGTCGATCTCCTCTTGGTCGACCATTACCCTAACCTCTCACCCAGCTATATAGTCAGAGCCTTGTCGCAGCTCGCAGTATGCATGCAGAGTTAGTTGCCTTGCGTCTGCCTCTTTTTAAACCCAATCGCCGGAGAGGACTGGACACCTTAGCTAGGCCTAGACTTTTGACATGGCTATTTCATTGAACCGCTCTCTTGCTTGTGGCTCCGTTACGACCTTGATCAATCTACCATCAACTCCAGGGGCTGACTTAACCAAATGGGAATCTGTAGCAAAACACATCCTCCGCGGCTATGACATTCATGATATCCAGCTTCTCTGTGGTTTCTTTCCATTCGAAGATACAGATATTCTCTATTCATTGCTGCGAAATCGATGGGTACCCTTTCTGAACGCCTTCGTCATCTACATAGGAGGTGGAACGTACACCCGGAAGTTTGTGGATACATTGAGCGTTGATCAAAAGATCCAATATATATTCAAGTCACTTGAAATACCCTTCTCTCCTCCAGAATCTCGATGGGAATGGTCATGGACGCCGCACGAAGCTTTGAATGAGATAGCAAGCACAATTGCATTCAACATTGACAAGGACAGTTGCTCGCAATTTGCAAAGATTCCTTTTAAGGATTTGGTCAAGCAAGCACTCGGCGATGATGTCAAATCGTTGCTGGAATTCATCGCCCAGCACGTCCGTCTAAGCATCCAAATATCCCGATACTTGCGAGAATACCCGTACGCGAGATCAAAGTATATCCAAGTCGAGAAGGTCAGTCGTCTTCTTGAATACATCTATACAAATGTAATTTGCTGAATGTGATGGCAGGAGTTAGAAATGCAAAGTCCATTCGCGCATCGGGCATTGTCTTACGCTCTCCAGCCTGGCCTCCCAACTTCATTCTTCGAATTCTATAAAATTCTGAATTTCTTGATCAAGCCAGTCCAGAAACTGTTCAAGGAGCGCAATACCAGGGAAGCATTGAGACTACTGGACATACTAGCGGTGCGCCATCAACATGCTTATCAACGTCCAGGAGCGATCGATTGGAGGCAGGATTTTCAAACGGACACGGAGTTTTTCGACCTTATCACCAGTATGGGTCTCATCGAATTGGCCGATTTGCTCAACGACAACGATTACAATGAGTTTCTCCAGCTCTCCCTGCAGGATACCGTGAAGAATAGTCATACCTTACAACTTTTGCACCGACGATGGAATCATCTGTGCGAAAGGGTCAAAGAGTGCGTCGTTGCTGATAGAAACCTAGGTCTTCGTATTAGAGAACTTGCGCAGGTGAGCTTGATCTAACCTTCTCCCTTTAAGTCGCTGAACCATGGTAGCATCTATACACTCTGTCAAACTTCTATTCTTCGCTTGCTCTGGTTTCAGGTCTTCGAGCGGCCAACTACATCGAATCATCATTCCTCTTCCAGCTCAGCGACTCTGAAGATTGTTATACAGCTTACTTGGAAGAGTTTGCACTACGTGGAGGACTTCCGTTTCTGATCCCTCATTTCTTAAAGCACCAGATGAATCGGGACAAGGCGATGGCGGAAATATTTGCTTTTGCGACACACACAAGAGTACCTCCGCTAGGGCGTCGCGTCATGCCTTTGAGCCTTCGTACTTCTGCCGAGGAATTTGAGGAACGACGTGATCCACGGAGTTGGACAACTTGTGGGTCTTGGATCTTGACGGCTTTCACATCTTGTTTTGGTGGTCTATAGATTCACTAATTGTATAATACATATGTAATTTTGAGTCCATTTGTCTACTCTGACGCACACCGCCCCCTCTACAACTGCATAATCGTTAACGTTGGTCATCCTTGTGTCTGCTGTCTGAATAGTGGGATCATTGAGGCTTGTCGGTAATATAGAATGTAGTGCAGATGGGGAACTCTGACAGTCCCTACGCCAGCCTCCTCCTGTCAAACATGTGGGTCCCTGCAGTCTTGACTTCGCAAATTACACGTTTGGTACTGCTGCGGTGGTCTCAGCGTGCAGCAAATTGGGCTAGAAGCAACCGGCCTAGTGCGGTAAGGCCAGGATTTTGGAACGTAGGTAAAGGATCACTAGAGATGTCGAGGGTTATATTTTCCCCCTCCCCGCTTGATGTATCCATCTAGCGCTCCATCTTTCTATTTCGCCAGTTACTATGTATTGCTTTGTTGGGACAGAATTCCGTTATGCATAGGATCACAAACAAGGGAAAGGAGATCGAGTCAATGCTCCACCATTCTGTACATAATACGCCAATGGGAAGATCAGCGCCGTTCGTCTCTATGAATGAGGCGAGAAGGAGAGACTGTCCCACAGCGCTGGGAGCAGCTGCTCGTGAGGGACTCAAGCGACAGAATACACCCGTCAACCACCACTCAAATCTCAGTTGAGCCCGCCTTCTTCAAAGATTATGCATCATCGTACTGTTTCAGTCAAAAGCTTCCCGAGAAGACCTCAGAAACGCCTTCAGCAAGCTCGAAACCTAGGCGCATCGCCCACACATGTCGAGCTACGCTCCAAGGAACGGGCCTTCGGGACACCACTCTACAACAAGAACAAGTCGACCCTCATAAGGGCGGTAGAGCACGAGGTGGGCGGCAACACTATAAGGTACCCCAAATCAGAAGTTCTTTGTTGTGTCTTCTGCATGAAGGATTTCGTGCCTCACTGCGACGTCATGTGCATTAGAAGCTGCTATCACGTCTTCTGTCGGGGGTGTTTGAGCAAGGTATGCCCGGGGTGTTTGTGTTGTATTATACATGCTGACGCTTGCGCCAGTGGATAGACCAAGGTGGAAATTTCTGTCCTTATGACCGACAGCTAATTGTTCATGTCCGAGCGGGGACGTGGTGCTGGTGCCAAGCACACCCCGGATGGATCGAGCGTTTGGGGTGGCGCAAACCCGAGTTCAGAGATGTGTTATCTTCACCACGTCCTCCCTTGGAATTTTGCGGTGAAGAGGGTTTGACACACGAGCAACATGGTGGCAGATTTGTTTGAGTTGGTCGTAGTGCGTATTCAGCACCACTACAGCCCTCGCTCTGAATGGTGTGGACGGTGGTGACTGGACTCTTGCTCATCATATCAAGCCTTTCTGTTCCAGCTCTGTCGTGACCCAGATTAGCCTGCGGTTTTGATTTTCCCTATAGAACGCTCGGCTTACCACATTGACTCAGGGAAGATAGCGCAGACAATTCCAATGCTGGCCTATTCGACCCCAAATAATGAGCGTCATCGAACCAGTTACGAGATTCAATGCCGCCGTCATCACTTGTGCTACCAAGACTATTTGCCACCCATGATGACTTACTAGTGGAATTGCTCTCTGGAGCTCGACTATGTCTGGACAGGTATGTCGCTCATCTGAACCAATGCTTTCATCTACCCGCTTCGGACTGCTGGTTGGACTTTGGCGTTAATAATACCCCGTCCCACACTGGGAGAGCAAGGCGGGTCACCTGCTGTTGCCCTGCTCCGCAAAAACCCCTGTTTAACAAAGTGGTCCAAGAGCTTTAACAATCCAACGACAACCTCCTCGCTCTGCAAAACCGTCAACTATACGTGGGCCCTGACTAGAGACGCTGGCTCTGCTACCACGGAGCTCACCTCGTTCAGCTACTTTCGTAGCTAAGGCGGAGTCGCCTATAACAAAGCGTAAAATCTCCACAAGGACATCTTCGCCACTGCTCTTCACGACCATAAAGCCTTTTCCAACCCTCAATTCGAAGCCTTGGACTATTCGCAATCGCTTATTGATCGCTGGTACCAAACGAATCATGCAGGTGCTCCGTCCTACCCCCACCAGAGGGATCAATTGCGGGAGGCTCTCAAGCATACTAAACAACGGGTGTACACCGGTCTGAAAGCCTCAAAGAACACCTCTTTTGGGGTGCGACAAGAGTATCGAATTACCTTCGAGCTGTTCGAGTCTCTTGACTTGAACAACGACCCCTACTGCGAGTCTGTGCGCTACGAAGCGGGCGACCCTGCAAATTCTCCAAAACACCGCCCGTACTTTCTCCTACCCGTCAAGGAAGTCAACGAGTATTTGGAATTCGACGTCAACCGATATCTAGCGCCTGAATGATCTCATGATGAGCGCTCTGACCGGATCACTGCACTTGAGCCTAGGTGGAGGCAATCCAGAACTTCACCGAGTCTTGTGGTTAGGCCGTTGAACTCCTAAGGCTTGACGTCGTCGACGGATTTGTAACGCCAGTCAATCGAATGCTCGAGATCCTGTCAACCGACGACAAGGAGAACGAGTTGGGCTCAACTTTCGAGACAGTGTTCGACACACAGGCCTGGCTTGGTTCCCCCGCGACCTGATCTCCTGGGAAGGGCTACCCACATTCCGATCCTTTGCAGTCAAAAGACTTCCCTTTGCTCTCAATGGTCTTCAACGCACGCTGGGCACCCGTAACATTCAGGCTACGCTGACTGAGGAGGATCAACTACTCAGCTTATTAAGAAGGAACCTTCGGACCGTCAGAGGCCTTGCGCCCGATGATGGTGGGCCGGATCAACTAACCCGGCTCACCAAGTCCCCCACCCCAGAAGAAGCACAAGGGTTAGGCGGATTGACGTACGCTATGGTGGTGAACCTACTGATCGAACTGCCCAACGTGGTAGAATCTCCGGCGATCGGGCCCGACGGCCAAAGCCGCAACGATGTCGCTCATTCCGAACAGTACAACAACGGACTCTGGTGACGCAAGCTGACGGCCTTGTTTGAATGAAAAGATGACTCCAAGCGTCAATGGAGCAACAAAACCTTTCGGGTATCTACTCGCCGGGTGCATGGGATCGTGTTGCCGAACTCGAGGATGGCGAGCCGGAGATCGGCGTTCATTTCATGAAGTTAGTGGCCATGATCGCTGTCAAACATCTATTCATCATTCCGTTTCAAACCGAGTGACTCGGTCCCTTCACCGCTTGAGCGGATCAACTGAATTATGCCAGAGCTGCATGATGCCACCCTCACAGCATCTATGAATCGGTTCCCCCGAAAGTACGGTCACCAATCCCCGGAGCAGATTACCCTCAAGCCGAAAGAGGTGACGCTGAAGCAAAGGATCTGACAGGCCATCAAAGAAAGTGGGAAGCTGCTGGTTATGCGATCGGCCGTTCGCTCTCAGGGACTGCTGAAGGATTTGAAGTTTTATGAGATCAAAGCGAACTTTCGAGATATCTCGCGGTTTCAAAATAAATTGAAACTCGATAGAAAACAGGACAGCATCGACGATGACGATAACAGTAAAGAAAGTGTCAACGAGGAGGAAGAGAATGAAGATGAGGAGTGGGACAAGGAGTTTAACATAGAATAACCCTTCATTCATGCATGTAATTTGGTTTACGAAGCATTCAAAGTTGTCAGCTGTCGACTTAATCTAGACCTTACCTTCGAATACAGTTCGCCTTCATACGTAAAGTGACTCTATTGTTTCTCTGCCCACCCGCGTGAAAGTTTAACTCAAGCTTTCGTGCAATTAGCGTGTGCAGAAAGGTATTAGCGTGTGCAGAAAGGTATCGAATCCTTGGCATCGCAATTGTCGCGCCCCCCCTCAAATTTGTATAGACTTTTCGACATTTTAACCCCTCAATCACCTTATCGCATTCAAATAGGTGAAAAAGTGAAGCTATTCAGTACTACTAATCAAATTCTATAGTACCGGCTTCAAGGTCTCTTTCCAATGCTCTAATATCAGCCTCAAAGATATAACCTCCGGCGGCGCTATGCTTGAAATGCTGTCTCGGAAACCTATCACATCTGCTTCTTTCGACAGCGTAATGGAGAAATTCACCAAAATTGCCTTCAAAATGGGGCCATATCTCCTCGAAATGTCGTCTGACCCAGGCCTTCAAAACACTAAAACTGAGCTCGATGGGATTGAAATCCGGCGAATAGGGAGGCAGATATCGTACCTCACATCCGTGTGAGGTAATGAGTTCCTCGATACGAGCGTTACAGTGTATGCTGGCGTTATCCATGATGATTACACTCTTCGGGGCCGGAAAGGGACTGCATAGAGGTAGCAGTTCATCTGCTAGCCATCGAAAGAAAGCCTCGCCGTTGAACCAGCCTTCACGAATACCGGTACAGGGTAAATAGCCATCTATCGTGTAAGCCGGAAGAACACTCCAGCAATGGCCTCTCTTTCTAGAGGCTTGATAGCGAGCTGGCTCACCAACTGGTGCATAGGCTTGATGACGCCACCCCGTAGTCTCGTTGAACAGAGTCTCGTCAACGAAGACAAGCTGCTCGGCAGTCAGGCGAAGCAGATCTGCAACCCAGTTTAATCGTAGTTCATCATTCTGTCTGATGCCCACACGCTGTCCCTTTTTATTGCTCCAGCTTCTCTTCTTCAGGATCCTGGATATCGTGGATCTATGTGTATACCCCACTCCTCCCATAGAAACCACACCATCTCTTTCTGCATGGCCCATGGCTGTTGCTCCAGATATGTAATTAGGGAGTCTTCAGCGGCCGGAAAGACCTTTCGAGGAGCGCCTTTGGGTCGAAACTGAGGCCTGCACGGGGAATGATATATAAATAGATTCTCTTGTAAATTATAAACGGTATCAAAATGACAGTGAACCTCTTGGGCGATAGCTTTGGGGCGCCAGTGTAGTAGTAGAAGGCGTACTATTTTTGAGCGAATGGATGGATCCAGTGTGCGAGGCATAGCTATTTGACAGGTCAGTACGGAGTAAACAAGTGCTTTTGAATAGCTTCATATTTACCTGTTTGATTGATGTTTCTAACGCGAAAACAGGCCTTGAAGGTTCGAAAATATCAAGAATGTCTGAATTTCAATGGTAAATTTGGGGGGGGGGGGCGCGATGCCAAGGATTCGATACCTTTCTGCACACGCTAATAGTCACTCTCGATTTAAGCGGTATGGAGCACACAAACAATAAACTGTCTTTTGAAGATTGGCACTTAGTGATAGACGCCTGTGCGTCTGCTAGGCTAGAGGTAAATTGTGCGTACACATGTGAGAGTAAGGGACCCCTGGATCCTGATAGGGTTTGTTAGGTGACAGTTGGATGGCTCAGCCAAGGTGAACAGCCAAAGGAAAGCGATGAAGGTGAAGGGAAAATCATCGACTTGACTAATATTGGGGAGAGCTTTGAGTATACATTGAGCCATGCAGCTGCAGTTTCGTCGACTGCTCTGTATGTTGCTTATAAGGCCGATGTTGTCGGCATCAAGTATGCTATAGGAAGGATAGAATGAGTGACTCTTCATATAATAATCTTACCTGACTGGTCGTATAGCGGAGATCCCCAAGCGACGATTGGTCTCTAGATGATCGAAGCTGTTAATCCAACCCAACTATTGTTCGAGCAATGCTTTCGACGTAATCATACCAGAAGTTTTAATAAGTCGTTGACATTGAGGAAATTTGATAAGCCTCAAACCCACGCCAGCACCCCTAGCTCATACATCCTCCCCATTGCCCCAACTACCTCACTTCGCAACACCACCTTAAAGCTGGAACAAGTCACTGAGCTGACGGGGTTGGGGTAGGGATTCAAATATGCCAAGGAATATGGGAGTCAGGAGCTCGGGAAGGGTCGAACTGGGTGTGACTGGTCCCCCATGATCCCCCACAAAGCAAGAATGGAAAAGCGAGATTCATCAAATTCAGTAATCATCTTGATTATATGATGATGATATATTGCAGGCGAACACGGTAGAAATGAGGTAACGGCCTCACAATTCTCCTCACCCAAATCCGTAATCCTACAGCCTTTCAGCACACGAATCGCTAGCTTTCGCTGCTTGATCCCAAACGCCACAGTCCTCAACACCGCATCCGCCCCTCATGTTTGTAGCCTTGTTTCGCCAGTTTTTCGATTTCGGACACCGTGCCGATGGCTCAGTAGATTTGAGGAAGAGCTCGTATTTGCAGCTTATGGCAGATCAGTGATTTGATGGAGATACCAGACGCCCTTTCTGCCCATTTTGTGTAACAGAACGTCGCCAACAGCAACGTCACATCTTCCATTAGTATTGGTAGATAGAGGAAGATTGCTGAGTAACGGGTTGTTGGGTGATGGGGATGACGGGACCGCAAGAGATACCGGTCTCAGAGGACGAAGGGGTTTGGGTGAATGTTTGTTGTAGAGAAGGATAGGTAATGTCTTTGGGGAGTTGCGAGATGGTAGGGGCAACTGATGGTTGCTGTTGGGGTTGAGAGATAGTGGTTGAAAGAGGTAGTAGCTTTGGCTGGCTTTGGGGTGCAGCTCGACCGCTTTTCGTGAAGGAGTCGACGTTCGGCTTACAAGGTGTGAGCTCGTAGTTTGTGTAAACAGGTTCGTTCCGTGCTCGTACCCACTGAATCACGTTCTTCTTTCATGAAGGGTTGATTTGTGCTTTTCTGCATCATCGATACCACTTGAACATCGTCGACTATAGTATGTCCTTCGACTTGCAAATAAGCCATGCGATCACGTTGCTCTTGCTCTGTCTTGCCTAGCTCTAGCCACGCCCTTTGCGCTTCTTGCTTGATGAGATCTAATTCACGCCTCATGTCTTCTATCATCTGTTCTATACTCTTTGTATGAGAAAACGTGTTCTTCTTCGATTCTACTTTGCTGAACTTAGCAATGGCATTTGCACGAGCATCTCTTTCTCGATCAAGGGCTTTTTCTATCTCAGCGTATTTCTGTTGAGCTTGTTCTTGTTCCATCTTATCATTAATGAATCACAGCTGAAACTCGCGTTCGGAAGATTCTCGTTGCTGCTGTAAATCGACTATAGCATGATATAGATTAGTTCCAGTGACGGACAGACTTTCCAATTGACAGAATAGATGTTGATGAATGAGATCATGTTTCAGTTCATGGCTGTTTTTCTCAAGTCGTTTGATTCAATATGATGTTAGACGTTCTCAATGAGACGAAAGCGTCTTTCACCTCTTCAAAGAATGAGAGAACGATGACGCATTGGGATTTCAAGATTGTGCGAATCGACTCTGTTCTGGTAAAGGTTGAACGCGAGTACGTGACGTCGGTCCACCTTGGAAGGCTGATGCGGCGCCAAAACGGTTCACCCGGGTATGGCTTTTCGAATTGACTGCATCTACAGAAGATGGCTGCGATGCTTGGATTGGCCTCTGAGTAGCCGAAGTCGCTCTTACTGAGAATTGTATGAGTCTCGATTGTGATGATTGTGATACAGACGTTGCACGGGGTCTTGCAGTTGACTGATAGCTACTTCTACTTGGATCGCTGACGCGCGGTGTTCTCTGTGTTCGATTCGCTGCAGGAACATAGACTGAGGACTGTGATGTCGATTGAGCAACTGATGCACTGATTCTAGCATCACTGCTGCTGAAACGGTCTCTTTGCATTCTGTCGTTCGAGTTTTGTAGTGAAGAAGGATCAGTCCCTGCTACTCTGAAGTCTAATAAAATTCTCTGTCTTCGGCTTGGTTCTTCTTCGCCGGTCCCAACACGCGGCACGACGCCAGCAGCGCTCGTTCTCCTTGTATTTAATATTGCCTCTTCTTGTCCTTGTTGTGCCTCTTCTTGTCTATATTGTGCCTCTTCGTCCTGTTGTCTTTGCCTTGGCTCGTTCTCTGCCTTTCTCTTAGCTTCCCGGTTTCTACGATGTCTCATAATGTCTGTAGGTGTTCGAACGTCAGTTTGAAATTCTTCGAATATCGGAACAGGTCCGAGGGCATTTTGGGAGCCGCTCTTCTGCGCGCGTTCATTGCCAGACGGTGCCACAGTTGGTCTTTCACCAGCTAAATCAGACATTGAGGCTTGTTCTCGAGAAGGTCATGCGTGAAGTCTTTTGATTTCCGTAAAGCTTCTCCTCGAGTACTGAGGAAGGCTGTAAACTTTGAAATGTATGTAATTCTATACGAGCCATCAAGAGAACTTGGCTGAATGTCTTCTACTAAAGTCAGAGGTTGTAGAGCCTTCGTTTTCCCCACCGAGAGGCCGTACAGAGCTGACGACAGAACGCTGTCACTCACGAAAGCGTCGTAAGAGGTCTGAATCCGACGATAACTTGTGTACGAGCGCCCGAAAGTCTTCGCTGTTCGAACTTTGAGTGCGTCTTAGGGTGCGTGTGCTACCAGACGAGCTGGAAGGGCGTGGCTGAGGTGGGTTTCAATATATGAGTATGACGGTTGTGTATATCATGAGGCTTGATCATCGTATGTGGACGTCGAGACAAAGCCGGGTTACTAGGTGCTGCAGATGTGAATCGGCGGAGTTCTTCGCAGCTTGCATCTACCCAGTGTCACAGCCACTCCCACAGCCACTCAGCGCGTGCACAGAACCTTGCATCCAATCGCCCAATTACCACAGCACTTCGATGTATACAATAAAAGAGTATATTAAAAATAGAAAAGTCCCATATCAATCCTCTTAACCCTTTAGCTTTATTTTCCAGTAAAGTACCATCTACACGCATAAACCACTGCATATGATGCCCACAACCCTGATCCTGTTGTTGATATCCTACTTGATTGCTCTCTGTTGATCAAAGGGCTAAAGTGCTGGCTCAAGCTTGTGATGAAACCTAATGTTAGTGAAGAAGAATTCTCGTCATATCTCGCTAAGGTACAGTTGCATTCGCCTCTAGAGCGAGAGGAATTAACAAAGCGCTTCTGACATGGCCTTTGTAACATGGTTGAGCTAATTACTCACCTCGACGACCAGAGGCTATCACTGCAGTCACATGCTGGGGAGCGGAACGTAACCGCGGCGGCAGATGTGTGGGCTAAAGGCTTTGCATGAAATGCATGACATGGCGGACTGTCCGCAGAGCTAGTGAACCACATGACCGAGCTACAATCTTATTTGGTTTAGATGATTGATAATTGAAACGTCACTAGACTGTGATAGGGATGAATCGAGTCTGCAAGCTGATCGACATGGTGTTGTCGAGACACTTAAGCTGGTTCATGGCTTGATCAACAAAAGACGCTAGAGATGCGAAAGTCTTCTTTCATTCGAATTTTGTCAACACTCTTCCCTCAAGTCGTTGCACGGACCTCTCTTATCCAGAGATTGCAAGGGTTAGGACTGGATGTGGCATACTATGCCTGTTATTCTTAGCCTATTTCCTTACTGATAGTCCGGCCTTTACAATCGACCTCCCATTGTGTATCCCAGTGTTTGTTCATTGATTTCAAGATCCGGAGCCTATTTCACAGCACAGCACGAGCCTTGCTGACTCCTTCAGTCAATTCGGCATTCTTATGTTCCTGGTACTATCTTAGAGGCAATAAATTCTCACGATGCAGGGCTGGCTATTGAAAAAACTCAAGCATAGATACACGCGCGTTCCCTCCTTGCGACCACTCAGGACCTGAACGCAGAGCTCGCTGATTTGTGGAATCGAGTCGTGCTCCTGAAGACCGAGGGTTAGAAGTCAAAGTATAATCGATATGCGCATGGTGCTTGCATCACTAGCTGCATTTGAAACGTCTTTCCTGTGGCAGATATTATGGCTCACTTTTGAAAAGGTCTGCCCAAGTCTACTTCAGTCGCTGGTTGGTTGCACCAGCTTTCGTGGATAATGAGAACGAATTCGAATTTGGACAACTGGTTCCGCTCTGCTACTAGCTCTTCCCATAGTGGCAGCAATAGAAGGCTAGGTTGGTATGTTCACATGCTATTCTATTATCTACCTACGTTGCTGATATACTCACGGGTCGTGCTTCAAAGGAAAGATTGCTCTTACAACGAAAAGAATCAGGTTCTCAGATATTTTTCACACAAACATCTGTTGGGACACAATGCATGCAGAAGCAAGATCTTGTCATAATAAACGAGATCGAACTTTCAAAGCCAGGGAACCCTAGGCCGAAGAGCTAGAGAAGAAGCCAAGGTATTATAAGTTGGGTTCCTTGTCATTGCGAGCATTCGTTCCTTTCTAGCTAGGCAATCAGACTAAAGCACTTCCCAAGAATTCGCCTCCTTCGCTTTCAAACCTTATTCAAGAGAAAACTAGGCTTCACCCCTACAATCTTTCGTCAACAGTCGCTCACTTTCTCGGATCACAGTTGCCCCGTTCCACTGCCCCGTTCGAACGTTCTGCCAAGTCTGGTGATTCCTAACGAGCTTTCTCTACCGCTTCATGCATGTCAAAGATTCTTCAGGCCAATCAAAAGCCTATCTCAACATTCGATCAGGCTGATTCAAAGCTATGTTGTGCCTCTTTCGTTGAGCAGAACCCTTAGAAGGCACCTGATTCGATCGTAATAGTGGGTTATTTCAGCTGCACCCCAGATGCACGTCGACTTGACTACTATTCACTGAAGCTATCACATGGCACTGATTACATCTGAGACGTTGTAATCTTTCTTTATTGCTTCTTCCACCCGTTCAATATATGCCTCACTAATTGACCCGAGGCCTGCGCCCCGTCCCGCAGTTACTATAAAAGGCTGATGCTCAATTGCAAATCACAGCCTGAACAGTGTAGCTTTCTGTTGTTATAGCTATAGCCACAATTTTTGTTGCTTAGATTAATTGAAGCTGTCAATTTCCGTTACGATTGCTTAACGATATCTTCCCGTTCCCCAAATCTATAGATCGAACACAAGCTTCTTTTCTTGAAGGATCATCAACCTCTTAGAACTACACTCTCCCTAACTGTCCCGTACGGTTTATATTCAATTACAGCGGCTATTTAGAGGTCGGTGTTTCGCGCCAGTCCTCGTGCCAGAGATTAATTCCCTTCATCAACGCATCGCAACCTCTTTCATTTCTTCCTTTATTATTACTTCACGAATCAGCAAGGTATGTACAGATATATCCCGTTTCGACAATGTTGCCTATCTTATCGCTAATCTGCATTTCGTTTGCGCCTACTCCTCAACTGACAAAATAGCTGAAGAACCATCGAAACATCCTGAGTGCTCGACCCAACCTCAGAATATCCAGTCATATACCCAAATTATTGAGCCCTACAGCGTCGTCATGAATCTCGCAGTATATGGACTGGTCTCAGCTAATGACCGCAGGTAGTATGTTATATTACCCACAGTATCTACAACAATCACCGGACTCCCAGACGGAGCCGGGAGGCTATGCTCTACCGCCAAACTCGTATGATGTGTATAGCAATGCAAACGGTGTCACGTCCCCACTGGGTGGCAGTCATCCCGTATCTTCTTCCATGGGTCATCAGATGAGTGCGATGCTACCAATACCAGGTATTTTTCTGCAATTCTAGCGATGTTCAAGTAAGCAAGCTAAACATCACAGCAATGCACCAAGGTAGACCACAAAACGGTTATGGGTGTGCACCTGAGGGCATTCAGGGATATTCTCCGCAAAATTATGATACGACTGGTCAGGTTGCACCTCCTGGGATGAAGCCTCGAGTTACAGCGACTCTGTGGGAAGACGAGGGCAGTATGTGCTTTCAGGTTGAAGCAAAGGGTGTATGGGTTGCAAGACGAGACGGTACGGTCCACTGCATGCCGCCGCATCGGCGAGATGTTTCACCTGACGAGACAAATCCTGCCGAACAACGACTGATGATAGGCTACAGATAATCACATGATTAATGGGACAAAGCTCCTCAATGTCGCAGGTATGACTCGAGGTCGCCGTGATGGTATACTCAAAAATGAGAAGATGCGACATGTGGTCAAAGTTGGCCCAATACACCTAAAAGGAATTTGGTACGAACCCTTCAGACGTCGTTCAATTGAACGAGGGCTAATTTGTTGAAAGGATACCTTTTGAGCGTGCTTTACATTTCGCCAACAAGAAGAATATAACCCAATTTCTGTATCCCTTGTTTTTGCATAACTTAGGCGACTCAGTCTACAGCAAACAGCAACAAGGACGTCTCCTTGGCCCTTCTAATTCCCAACCGCCACCTCATCACTATCACTCGATGGATAACCCCGTTGGCTCGCACGTTTCACAACCAGCCCCTTTCATAGCGTCACATCCCGATGTTGAAAGACCGGGCTTAGATCAAGCGCACACTTTCCCGATTCCTCTGACAAGCGCCTTCAACACACCAGCAAACTCTGCCGCTACATTGCAGCAAGCTCAATATGCGCTTTTTCAACAAACCGTGCAACAGCAAGGTATGCCGCGTTGCGCACCCATAAGCTATGCTCAAGGCGGTACGACAAATAGGAATTCAACTGTAGAAAGTGCTTCAGCCCCATTACAACCTACTCACGCACCCTCAAGCGGTGCAAATTCATCTATTAAACGCCCTCGTCAGGACGATGTTGGCATCAAAGCGATAAAGCGTAACAGGACGCAGGCGAGGATGCAACGTGGCCGGATCTATAGAATCTAGTTTCATTTGAACGAAGCCCTAGCAATCGAATCAGATCTGCCGCTGTTCCACGGGGCCGCCGGTAGCCTCACAAACTTGGACGGTATCTATCTTTGCGCCACAACGTTGCGTAACTCATTAGCACTTGTGTACAGCAAAACTGTTGTGAGCGTTACAATGCTGTGCAATAGAAACCTCTAGCGAAAGAAGGATCGATAGGGTGTGGAATCCGCTGCACTATCGTCGTGAGGTAAGAATGTCCTCGAGACTACCGTACCCGTAACCTATTACCTCTTAAAAAGGCTCTTATACCCCCATCATTGGGTTCGAGGGATTAGCCTTTTCTAGGTTGGGGATTTGGCTGAGGCTGATTGGACGAAATTCATTACGTTCAGCCCATAGGATTATGGAACAGACGCTTTAAATTAAGATTCCACCCACTTAACTCCCTTAAGTGAATTTCAAAACCAATGAACCAAGCAGTCGACGCTTGGGAATTTGACTCATGTGTGGGGGTTGGCAAGGCACCTTGTAACGACGCAAAGAGGGCAGTCAACTAAAGGAGGAGTTGAAGAAGGAGCTGGGGGAGAGGGAGGGGGAGAAGGAAGAGGGGAAGAAGGACGGGGCAATGAAGTTAAAGGGAAAGGAGAGACGAGGCGATACAACTGCTATGCTTAGTTTAGCAACTCGTGAACAGGATGAGATACTATACTCTATGAAGTTTTGAGTTTTGTTTCAGCGGTTCAAGGGTGTCAGACCTAAAGATTGTTTGTTCACTGTTATTGACCTCGCTACTGAATCTTGGTTCTTCGTTACTCAAGTTGCACATCACAACCCTCTGCCACAGCCAAAACAAGTGTCGTCTTCTGTCGCTCCGACCCAGTCTTCTTACAAGGCTGATTCGCGGGCATCTTGATTGCTGGAAAGCGTTGTATAATCCGGACAACAGCGTACGAGGCTTGTACGAGGCTAAAGTCCTCTTTTAATAGTCAGTACATGGTCACTGCTAGGGCTGGGATGTACTCACGGCCAAGCACAGACAGAAAAGTTCAACTTCCGTCAGATAGTCCATTACAACTTTGTTCAAGGACAACTCCTTATAGACGGGAAACCATTGAGAAGATTACCTGAAAACATAAGAAATTCTGAGAATGTTAAAGAGCTTTTTGGAAACCAGCATCTTCTGACATATTCCTCATCCCTCAGTGGCATGAGTCACATGTTGGCAAACCACATACACGGGCACGAGGTCCATTTTGGTCTTCGGGGAGAGAACGTGGTAATTCGAGCAATTACTAACGATGGTCTTCTGGAGCATATACCTCGAGACGTGTTCGTACGCAATGATAGCTGTGATTTGCCATCGGCTCTTATTCAGAATTGTGTCCACTGGCTTAATCTCAATTCTAAATGCGTAGAGATCCGACGGAAGCCCGCTATTTGGAAGACTAGGCAGAGGGACTGGATCCTGGATGTATCAAATCGCCGGGCGCAGCGAGGCAGGGTACTTTTGGTTGACCCTCATTCTGACTTTTGCAAGCGCGTGGCTGGAATCTTTCGCCACTTTGAGGACCTCCAGCGACTGACAATTTTTCAGCCATTGAGTGGTACGCTCTCCGTTGAACTCCGGCATCTCGAGCTCTCGTTTTATGTCAACAAAAACGGCCTTCTCGCGTGTCGAGAGTTGCATGCAGAGGTCGATCCCAATCAGGATGCAGGAACACTCTACGGACTCGAGAGCACGATTGTGCTGCGTGATTTGGATGATAATGAGCGTCGAAGTATAATTACTCCTTTGGGACCCTTGACTTACAAGCGCCATGGTTTGCACGTTGCAGTCCGGGCAAACCGCAGTGACGACTATGGTAGGTTCGGAATTGACAAGGTCCTTGGACGACTATCCTGTCCTCCCGAGCCTCGCTTGCTTTTAGCGAAAGCCCAATTCCATGCTTTCACATCATTTGTCTTGCCAGATCCCCTTACTGGACGCTCTGGCACAGAAGAAGCCATACACACGCTTACGTCAGGCTATTGTCAGCCTTGGACTCCACTGGGTAAAAGCCCTGCCTTCTTTCTTGGAGTCATCAAAAGTCTAAGCCCAGGTCGAAAATACTACCCCTTGGACAAGCGACGTCTGCAGACGGCTACATGGGATGAAGGCCTCACTATGACCATCCAACACGATAGCTATGAGCCCATGGTCCAAGGAATTTTGCGCAAATCAGACCGGCTACAAGCCTTCGACCTGAATAACGAGAGCAAAGAAGATCTCAACATCGAGTTTCTGTCTCATCTTCGAAGGCGAGGTGAGGTGCGTCGTCTTCTTTACGAGCGTTTAGGCCCAGATTCAGTCAGACTAAAGATGATAAACGAAGTGGTTTACCCATCCAGAGATCGTGAAGCTACACTTCCCGAGGCCATCAATGTTTACCAAATTGTAAGGCTTGTTCTCAGAGGACCGTCATCTATCTACATGACTAGGAGCCTTGAAAGGACTCTCCAAAACTGGAAGTATATTGGTGGATTTAATAAGACATCAGAAACGGTCTCAACCAGTCTCAGTAACCTGAGCGAGGATAGTCTTGCTGAGCAATGGGGCAGTCTCGTCAGCTTAGGCCGAGAAACAGACATTCAGGAGCCATATCAATTTATTTTTCGGCTAGCACTTCTGCCGTTTGGTCCAAATCCTGATATGAACATCATCAGGTCGTTGGCCGCTTTCGGCTATCTAGACGAGTTGAAGGCTCTTCAGCCGCCGTTCTATTCATCGTTTATAGACTTCAGAGTCCATGCATCGCCAAAATTTGAAGAAATTCAAAGCCTTTTATCAGCTGCCCACGTCACTTTCAACCCGACTTCGAAACAGAGAAAACGGCTAGCTGCGGCTGAGGAGGAGTATCGGATGCGGTACGAACTCGAGAGCAATCGCCTAGCGCGCCTCATACTAGAGCAGTGGCCTAACTCAGAGCTGTCAATAGAAGGACTTGCATCGACCGTGATTGACGTCGGGGCAGCCTTGGAACGAATGATACCCGAGTGGAAGCGATCGCTTCAGAACCTTGAACTTTCCGAATATGTCGGCCAAGTTCAGGAAGTCCTGGACCGTCACAAAGGTGTGAAAAACTCGTCCAAGCCGTGCCCTTGGAATGCGAAAGACGTATTTTCGTGGCCTTCTCATCTTGGATCAGCTATCCCGTCACTATCAAGAGATCTTCTAACTAAATGCGAGCCCGCAACTTTGGATCTCTCAAGTTTGGATCTCTCGGCACCTATTCAAGAAAATAGTCCGACTAATAAAGGTCCGTCAGGTGTACAAAACCCCAAACATATTATTCATGCAACTCATCAATCTCAACAAATCAATGAGCTCGATAGGATACTAGCCTCGTTTGCTGGATCTTCGGGCACCTTGCGACAAGTGTATGGGAACGATCTGAAGGAGAGTCTTGCTGCTTTAAAGAACTTCAGAGAAGTCAAGCCTCAGGAAATGCCACCAGGCTTGAATGCTATACAAGACTCAATTAAGAAGGCTTGGTTGGCTTTAGAATTGCAATTTCATAGCATCTGCAATGCTCTCTCCGTGGAGGACAACCGCGTTCATTGGCTTCAACTGGCTAACCTGTGGCCATGTCTCACCCCGGTATCTATTCTCGAACTTCTTCGTTTGAGCTCCGGTCATCAGATTGGCAAGGGTATGAGAGAATACTTGGTCTCATATGGGCTTTTAATCGCGAAGTTGCAACGTCTTCATCGAATTAAGACTGCCCAAATGAAGCGAGATCAGCGTCAATTACTAGAAAATTGGCAAAATACTGGCCATGAAAATTGGAGCCCGTTTGATCTCCCGTACTGGCTCCTGCTAGAGATCGACAGTAACATCCTAATCCGCCCCGAGCAGGTAGACGTTGCTCGCGCGATTATATCGCCGGCTTCTGGGTCAAACTCTGTTCTGCAAATGAACATGGGAAAAGGTGAGTAGATCTTGGCCAGATCTCTTTGACAATCTATTACTTAAAAATCTTCCTGACTGACTTGAACTTGATACATGGCATACTAATAGTCTCCTAGGCAAAACTTCTTGCATTGTGCCTATGGCTGTGGCGGTTCTAGGGAGCAAGAACCAACTGTCGCGTTTGATAGTGCCAAAAGCGCTGTTATTGCAGACTGCTCAGACAATCCAAGCCAGATTGGGAGGTTTAGTTGGGCGAGAGGTTAGGCACATTCCCTTCACTCGACGAACCCCAACCACACCGACCATGCTCCGGCTGTACTCCGAGCTCCATGAGGAGGTGCTTCATTGCTGCGGTGTCGTTCTTACTACTCCTGAGCATATCTTATCTTACAAGCTTAGCGGGTTGCAACGACTGGCGGACTCAAAGCTTCAAGAAGCAAGCACGATGATCAAATTCCAGTCGCGGCTAAATGACATTTGCCGCGACGTTCTTGACGAATCAGACTTCACCTTGGCTGTAAAGACGCAGCTAATATACCCCAGCGGACCTCAATTACCAATGGACGGACATCCACATCGCTGGACGGACATCCACATCGCTGGACGGTGGCTCAAATGCTTCTATCTCTTGTTGAAGATCACCTCACGGCCCTCGAACGAGACTTTCCGCAAGGCATAGAAGCTGTAAGACCACCACAGGGATTTCCCTTCATGCATTTCCTCCAAAAGGACGTCGAAGATAACTTACAACACCGGATCATAAAAGATATTTGTGATGGGCGCACTTCCTTCCTCCGCTTGGCCGACTCAACCCGAGACACCAGCGAGCGTACGATCAAATTTGAGATCAAGCGCGTGCTATCTGAGGAGAAGCTTGATAGCAAGCTCATTGAGCAAGTATTGCTATCCTTTGCTGATCCAGGATTGGCGTTCAAGAACATACTCCTTGTCCGTGGATTGTTATTGAACAGAATTCTCTTAATGTGCCTGAAGAAGCGATGGAACGTGCAGTATGGGTTACATCCCAAGAGGGTTCCTGTAGCAGTCCCTTTTGAAGCGAAAGGCGTTCCTTCTGAATATGCAGAGTTTGGTCATCCGGACGTCGCTATTCTCTTCACCTGCTTGGCTTTCTATTATGCTGGCCTTACCCTCGCTCAGTTCCGTGAGGGATTGCAGCAAGTCTTAAATTCCGATAACCCAGCAGCCGAATATGACATGTGGGTCGTCGGTTCTGATGCCCTGCCGGAAGCCTTGCACCACTGGAACGTAATTAACCCTGATGACGAAGGACAGTTACGGGAACTCTGGCAGCATCTTCGGCTCAGCCGAAACGTTCTTGATCATTATATGAACAATTTCGTCTTCCCCGTCTACGCCAAGCAATTCGGCATCAAGCTGCAGGCCTCCGGATGGGATCTCCCACTTTTTGGGAAATCTCAGCCAGGAAAGGAAATCTGCTATGCTAGAACAACCGGATTTAGTGGCACTAATGATAACAAAATGATGCTGCCGCTGACTATTAAACAAGATGACCTGCCATCTTTAAGTCAAACTAATGCGGAGGTGCTTACATATCTTCTACAGCGCCGGAATAGACGGTACAGTCTGGCGGCCTCTCAGGGGAAGCGCCTAACAGCGGACGGCCTACTGCGAAGGATTATGGGAATGGGAATTAGGATCTTGATCGATGCTGGGGCTTACATTCTCCAAATGGATAATTTGAACCTCGTCAAGGCCTGGCTGGACATTGACACAAAAGCCCATGGCGCCGTCTATTTTGGAGCTGACAACAGAGCCTGGGTTCAGTACCGTGGAGGTAAGCAAAGCGTTCCACTGCTCGCTACTCCCTTTGCCGAGAATCTTGACGAATGCCTTGTGTACCTTGACGAAGCCCATACCCGAGGGGTAGACCTGAAACTACCCCAGACAGCCTGTGGGGCGCTTACTCTCGCCCTTGGCCAAACGAAAGACCACACTGTGCAAGGTAGGACTATCTTCTTTCACTGTTTCCAAATGAAAAAATTACCTAACAGATCCCAGCTGCTATGAGACTCCGACAACTCGGAACCACACAATCGGTGGTTTTCTTTGCTCCCCCGGAGGTCCACCAGAGCATCTTGGATGTGTGCAAGAAAGAAGTACGTGATGAAACTGACTCTTCTCACGTCGTAACCTGGCTCTTGGAACAGACCTGCTGCGCGAATGAGCAGTTACAGAATCTTTACCTTGCACAAGGCATGGATTTCTGTCGCCGGACAGACGCGCAATGGAAGAACGCAAAATTCCTCAGTGATAGTAGCCATCGAGAGGCGTATCTTAATATTATCCAGCAGCCTGAACGGCAAACTCTTGAGCAGATGTATGGAAGCAAGCAAAAACACCAACCAAGCTCGCTCGCCCATCTGTCGACCACAGAACTGATCGCATTCATGGAGAAGCTAGACAAGCAGAGGCAAGCAGCAAAAGCCAGTAGAAATGGCATTTTTAGCTCTGCGCTAGAGGAGGTGGAGCAGGAACGAGAAGTTGAGTTCCAGGTGGAAGAGGTCCGTGAAGCACAGGAGCCAACGTACTATGAGGCTCTTGTCTTTCCGGGTTTGCATACGGCTATCCTACATTTCGCCCAAACCGGCAATCTGGTAGGCGAAAATGGATACGAACATGTATTCGAGGCTTTGTCGCGTACTGGTATCGGTCAGAAGTACAACGTTCGCCGCACAGGGTCGCGGCTTTTCGTCTCAAGCGAATTCATGCGTACCGTCAAGACTAGGCTCACTCGGAGGCATCCTGTCAAGGATGACAGCCAAACTCCGTACGACAATTTCATGGTAGGTTTTTATCCCGTTACCCTCGGTGTCTTCTTTGCAATACTGACTAATGACTTTTCACAGCGGCCTGTTGAATGGATACTGTGGAGTCCTTCAAATGAGACGGCGCTTATTATTATTTCCGAAGAGGCTGAACTTTTAATCCCCATTATTCGTGCCGAGAAACGGCCGAATGTACATCTGATTGCGTATGCTGCTCCCGTCACAAAAGCCATGCTGCACTTCAATGGTCTCTCGTACTATGTCCTTCCTCGACTTCCTCCTGGCTCTGTTGTACCTGACTGGTTCTCCATCGAACTTGGCATTTTTGCTGGCCGACTCTACATAAATTTTGCCGAGTGCGCACCACTAAAAAAGTACCTGAAGCTCACCGAAAGGACGGATGAAGCAGCCCCAGAAAAAAGCAGCGAGCAGACGTTCATCTTTACTAAGGATCCTATCGGCCTCCTCTTAGAATGGCTCACTCTTCGCCGCAAAGGGCAGGACATTATGCATACGCCGATGGGCTCTATCTGCCACGGACGGCCGCTGTACGAAAGCCACACATTCTTTATAACGCAACGCAGGGATGTCGAAGAGGGCATCACGCCATTTGTAGGTAGTAGAGGAACTGGCGGCAATTCTGGTGGCCCTGAAGATGTAGATTCAGACTTCGAAGATGAATGGGCTCCAGTGGATCAGTAGGGTTGGCTTCGCTAGTTTTATAGATTCGAGGAAATGGTGTCCGGGAAAATTTACTTTAGACTTAGGGAATCAGCACTATCTAATGTAGTACTTGCTATTCTTTGTCATCTGTTAAGCTAGTTATAGCTCAGGAGAGGACAGTATGGATTCATTCAGGGCCAGAAGTGGTAGGATAACTGCGTACACGCCCGGCTCTGAACTCCCGAAGCAGGTCAGGTGCATCAAGGTCACACTCATTCACCCAGGAGTCCGTCCACTGCACAAGATATTGTTAATAGGACTTGCCCTTCCTTCTTTTGACCTCTCTTTCATCCCATATGCGCTTAACTTCGTACTCTTCCTGCTCGGGGGTCGCAGCGGTCTGCGCGAGGCGGCGTTTGTTGCGTCCCTTTGCGGCGTCGCTGGAAAAATGTGTCGCCGGACTTACGTTTCCATCCCTTGATTGAAGGGAAAGGTTATCTTCGTGCATTTGAGCGTGGGAAATTCTATATTACGCACCTCTTGCTGCAGCTTGTACAACCTGCCGAACTCAGGCTCGTGACCGAGGAGGTATTTCCTAATGAGCGCTTTCGGGCTGCATTCCTCTGCCGTAGTTTCGGCCGTCAAAGCATCAGGAGACGCCAGTTCTGCAGAGGTGGGCATTTTTTTCTGCAACCCCAGCCCACCCACACAACTTGGACTGCAACTTCCTACAGTGTGTCCACCTGCGGAGGAGCGGTGATGGGCGCGTAGTGGGCCTGATGGTAATGGTGCGGAAACTTGGGCGCGGTGCTGACACAAAGATCCAGGTTCTGAGAAGGGAGGGGGAGGGGTTTTCACGTGTCAGGCTTGGACTAGGTATCCGGGCAGTTCAACGCTAGAACCAGTTGAGTGCTCGGCAATACCAGGACCAAATAGTATAACTTTTTGCTTAAAGGCGCAAGATTTTTTAAGGCTTCGCTCAAACAACACCTACATTCTCGTCTAGGACCTACTGCCAAGCCTATCTTCGGATAGAGCAAAGCTCAGAATCGATCGATTCAGCCAATTTCTAAGCGGGGGCGCATCGCATGAGCTGCGTGGGCACTATGCGCATGGTCACTATGGGTATTGGGTAGGCTGATACGGGGGTGGCACGGGTGGGTGCAGAGCTGATAGGTGGGTGACTACGGAGAGGCATTGCGGGAGGATGATGCAGGTATTGCTCATGATACATGATACTGTATTTTACATATGCTTATTTTCATCATCGTTCCTTCTAAAGTCGTTGGATTATTGGGAGGGAGCGGCTATTCAAATCATCGTTAGCTTGGGTAAGGCACTTGGATGTCAGACTGCTGGGATAAGCAGCGTTACCTAGGCACATGATCCTACGAGTCTCAAACTAGTCCCAAATAGGCCTAAGCATCTTATTTCAACACAAGATAGGTAGGTTTCTCGCTGTCGCTCATCATCTTGCGTCATATACGAGTAATTTTGTGTCGAGGACAAAGGCAGAGGAATCAAGGAGCTGCTTAGATCTTATCGCACGACGCCAAATATTTGTTGGAATACGAGGTCATATAATAGTTCTTTTATTGACTCAAGTGCGAAGCTATAACGCTACAATAGACACTCGCTAAATATGTAGGCCTGGTTACCCACAGATTATACAATCGCCACCGAACTGTACCATCCTCAAGACAGGTCCTCAATACACGAGATTCCTCCTATTCGTACCCCCTCCTTCAGTACTCCAGGATAGCTGGCCTTTGTAGAATAGCCCCACGGAAACGAAAAACCACCGGTTTTCTCCCGGTGGAAACTCTAAACCGTAGAAATGCATCGATGTCTCTAGGTATAGAGGCGTATGAGGGAGACTGACAATTGGATCCAGTCCTGCACAGTCCCTGGCTCTCAAACGACACGTCGTTAAGTCTTGATTCCCCCTCTTCCTGAGCATTCCAACTTTCCAACCAACTTGTATACCTTCCATCGTAGTGGGCGCTGGATCCAAGAGCCAAACTCCTACCGAAGGCCACCCTATAGCCCATATAGTGTGTTTATTGGCAAAGCCTCTTTCCCAACAGAACAGTGATTTGAACGAAACGCAGTCGAATAAGCCTCGAGAGCTTAACCGTCGAAGATCGCTGAGAGTCCCTATCGATAGAACTTCGGCATTGAGGTTATATAAGCCGTGTGGTGAGGACGCAGTATCTTGCCCCCTGGCTCGGTGGCTTCGATGATCGTTGTAACAGTCGCACATCGCTCGATAAAGATCGTTAATAAGCGTCTTCGACTGCATGTCGTCGGGTTCGTGACTCTTCTTAGCTCTGATAAGAATAACCAATTGTTATCAGGTTCCCAGCCGGCACCACGTGGAGGTGAGAGTCTTGCCAGCCT
>JAABUY010001086.1_pt1 | contig 39039 bp, 58 predicted proteins | sample 5560271 | NCBI WGS metagenome assembly JAABUY01 (sample SAMN10711886, study PRJNA513374) | rock metagenome | isolation source: Antarctica rocks | place: Antarctica: Victoria Land, University Valley
AATGACTTCAATGACTTCAATCTCGAATCGCTGAGGCTATCCCTCAGCGATCTATAGTACCTATATACTTCCATAGCTTTGTGTTCCGTGTCTCGTCTTCCAAACATCACGTCTCGATCTCTGCAGTGGCGCAAAAGGTGAATCTCGGCAATCTTGGGGTTCGGAACGCAAGGAGGCCGAAAGAACGCGCGTTGCCGTTTTTGGGCGTCCTGGGATGTGCGACTCTCGGCGATAGTTGGCGAAAACGTGGTTTTGCCGTCGTTGTTCGATATGCGATCGTGACAGGTATGGCCTTGACAATGGAAACCTAAAGACGGGTTGACACAGTCAAGAATAGACAACAACAAAGACGAGTGCGGGTAAGACGTAGACCTACCAGTCCAGTCTTGCACAGCACGAGAGATCGCACAACCTGAGGGTGGACACTTCCACAGCCAGGCTGGTCGTCGGTAGTGTTAGTCCGCTAGTTACAAGACGTTGCATAATCTAGCTACAAGAACCTCAATACTAGATCTCTAGCGGATATCAGTCAGTCTGGTTGCTTAATTATATCTTTGTACCTCGGTCATTTCCGCTCTTGCCACTCTTCAGCCCCGGCTTCATGACCCTCCACTTTGTTTCTACAACACTCTAGAGGTTTACCAACCCATGTCCCCTGCTCGTCCGCCAGACCTATAAAAACCCGCGATAGTCGGATCCGGCCTATTGAGGGTGCGGACGTAGCCCGTACCGAGGCAAAACGGGGCGAAAGCGGTGGCGAGGGTGGTTCGTAGCTCGGCCTGAGGGTAGTGCATAGTGGATAAGAGTATTTACCCGCTACCAGGTGTGGATCGAGGTACCATCAATAATTCTAACCATGAAATACAAGGCTTTCTTTGGTCGTACCCCTTTGGTCGTGGAATGTGCTCGACATTTTCTGAACATGCGGCCATACTCGGTCTGAGGGGTCGATCCCATGAATGACTGCTCTTGGTACGAGCTCATAGGTAAGTTGGGTAATGTTGTTGACAGTTACAGACATGCGGAGATTTGTCACGATCGTGAATTGAAGCTCGGATAATATCGACGAACATCGCCGACAATAAGCAACCAGTGCTTATCTCCGGCATTGTACTCTGAAACGGGGTGCAACCTTGTTCATTGTACTACGAAACGAGGCTATCACTGTCAGTATTCAAACGCCTATTATCTCTGCTCGCCTCTATTGTCCTCGCTACGCTTCCCCTCGCCGACGACGAAACACCATTGAACTCGAAACGAGAAGGACCGAAGATAGGCCTGGAAGACGACGTATAAGAGGGATGGACATGAGAGTCGGGAAGAACCAGCGATTCGAGATTAAAGTAAAAAGTCACTATAGTTACCTAGCCTACTCATAGCCTCTGCATCTCTAGCCCACGCTACTCGACCGGCACTTAACTCGGCTACACCCACGCGTGTCCTCGAGTTATTCCAGCCAAGTTCGACCACGGTAGTCCAACTTTGCCGAAGCTCAGACGACCGTCGCCGATTACAGGAGCTGAGCGTCGGGCCTATTTGCTGGTCGACGTAGCACCGTGATACTGATCGTTTCATACTGCAACAGACGCTGAATGGATATCGCAGCTGGCTGTGTTGGGTCATCTGTTTTGAGGCTTATGCAGTCCGAGCATGCTATCACCAACACAAATGCTGGTTTCCCGATTTTTGGCAGGCTGCCAACCAATCTTTGGATACCAATCTTTGGATAATGTTGCTTTCACCTGTGTTCAATCTTGACCTGGCTGTTTCATGGCGGTGTCATGAACCAACAAGACCAACATACCCAACACATTGTGGTAGGGCCACGTGCATGGTTTGCCTCTGGAGAAAGAAATCAGTCTCGTACCTTTGTTCCTGTCACGGTCATAAGTCAACCCTGTTTCTACTACACCACACCTCTTGTCCAAGTCCCCTGGTATGGTCTCCTCCTCCTTAGGGACCAGCCCCAACAGTCCTGTTGACATGTCAGAGACTTTCTGTGTCATCGACGTCTTCGGCGGCAAACCCCCGGGTGGCGAACCAGAGTGGTGGCCACGACCCCTAGGGTGATCCGTGACATACCCGACCGGTGGCCACCTCGGCCACGTTTGCATACGTCCCCGGTAGTTTCCACTAGGCTCTTTGTCAAGAGGCATTCATTTGCTCAAGGTTGCGCGACTTTTGCCAAACACTGGAATTGAGCGTCGGGATCATTCACTCGCTGGTGTAGCACTTTGACGCTCACCATCCATCCCGAAGTTGTCCTTGTCTAGGGAAATCCTTCCAAGCTAGCCTTCTTGTGCCACTGTTATGAGACAACAAGACTAACATCCTAAACAAGACTAACATCCTTAACATGCTTTGTGGCAGGGCGACATGCATGATTAGCCTCTGGACGGAAATCAGTCTTGTCCCTTCGTACCTGTACTACACCCAACTCAAGTTGCAGAAACCTCATTGAGGCCTTCTTCTGTTCGGTCAATGAAATGCCTCACTTTCACGGATCGAGGGGGTGCCGCCACAAGTAAGACTGGACAACGGAATGTCTCTAGCTTGTCACTAAAGGTACTGGGGCTGTGACCCAATGAGGTGAACTTAGACGGGAGTTGTGACGTTAAGAGTCGTTGTTGACAAGTGATTCAGAGCTGGGGGCTGTTGACATTTGAGTGGAGTATAGAAAAGGCTAAAAGTCGCTAGACCAATGTAGGCTCTAGCCGGCTGTTCGTACAAGGGCTCAGAAACATATGATATGGTAGTACTAGAATGTAGTACCAAAACACAGTACGAAAACGTAGGGCTGTGATGTGTTATTAGATTGTGGTAGATGATTAACTGTAATCGCGAGGTGTGATTGCAGCGCTGGCGTCAATTCGGTGGGGACAAAGCGAGTTGTGAAGCAAGAAGCGGGCAGTATAGCTCATATGAGTGTGGGTCGCTCTCGCGGATGAGGGATGATTACAAAAATATTTGCCTTCTTTCAACTGTCTGGGGAGGTCAGCACCGATCGTGATATCAACGAGAGGTGGTTCGCAAGGCTTGTGAGAGTTTGCGTCAAAGGTGAATCGGGGCGGAGAGATGAACTGAAGATCGCACGCTGACATCGGTATGACGGTCAACCCCGCAATAGCTGCGCGTCTCTATAGTGAGCTTGATGAGACTATTTCGCCAGACCCGCTCCGACAGCCATCGCCCGTCCCCAAACCATCCCTCTCAGCGCGTCATACTGGAACCCGGCTCCAGCAAGCACGAACAAGTGAAAGATCTGATGCGACGAGCCGAAGTGATCGAACGTTCCTGGACTCAGTCGTTCGGGGAATCTCGCAGCACAATTCGCATCCACTGATCAGCCATCAACTTTCAGGGAGGGGAGGTGACATACTAGAGCAGGGCGCCGACTATGTATGATGCACCGGAGAGGAGGGTCAGGTCGAGGCTGAGTGCCTGACGTGCGTGCGAGAGACCTTGGGTGAGGATGACGTGTGCTACGGGGATGATGGAGGATAGACCGAGGGCGATGAATGTGAGGGTGCGGTGCCAGCGGTGTGAGCGATGGTGCGGCGAGAGCACAATCTATGACTTGATGAGCTAGACCCAGGTCTCGTTCTGACGCGACCGACATAGGTAGATACCAGGCCGGCTGTGATTATGGCGGCTGTCATACCTCAGCAGTCGAACTGGGAACGAGCAGACGGACCATGACTCACCCATGTAGAAGCCCTGCAGCACTATCTGACCATGAAAGGCGTAATACATGCTCGGGGCAATACTCCCAACGATAAGGATCACAATACCGATCTAATCTCCCTTCATCAGTCTCATGGTGTTCATGAATTGGAATACCCACATAATCTCCCCTGTGCGCGGAATCGCACATAGCCTTGGAATGGCATTGCACCGTATGGAACCAGCTGCTTAGGCTCAAGCATCCCACCGCGCAAATCAGATTGACGCTTAGAGCGACCTTGTCGTGCATCGTCGGCGGTGTGGGCACTGGATTGGATGCGAAAAAGGTGGGAAAATGGGTTGGGACAAGGTGAAGAGGGAGGAGGATGGCGAAGAAAATGGCGCCGAAGGAATGTGAGTGAATATTAACTGCTGCAGTCAGCTTGCGGGATCCTTGCAAATACTGGTTTAGCTGACCAGTCTCATTGTGCAGATCTGCAAAGTCGGGATGAGCTGTCTTGCCGGACACATGGATCTTCAGCTCACAGCTGACCGAGCTCCAAAGGCATGCCTTCACAGAGTATAGCTGTCTCCGGTAACCTGTCATCACGGAGTCGTTGTCGGTCTGCCAAGGCACAGTGCGGAGGGACTCGTCATGACTGATGGTATTGGATGATCCGGAAGCAGACGAGTCTTCCGGGAGGAGTGGTTCGCTTGACATGGAGGAGGGAGGTGGTGAATTGATCATAGTAGACGATGTGGCCGTTGGATTGCGATGTCTCACGGGCATGACAATGCACAGATGCTAGGTGAGAGGGTCGATCCCATGTGAAGTGTAAGACTTGCTGGCATGCACTTTCGGACACGAGATGGGTAAGGCATGGATATCTCGAAGGGGCTCCCAAATCGCATCCACGAAGTCATCCACGTTGCATATTTCCTGCAACTGAAAGGATTCAATCTGTATCTGGTCAAAGCTGCATAGTTTCGAGGAACATCTCAGGTGAAACCCTCAAATCCTGCTCCATTGACTTCGAAATGCGTCCAAACATTGTGAATCGTTATGATGAGGGAAAGCTTTGGGATTTGGTAACGATGACCGACGTCACGTGATCAGCAGAAGTTCACTAAAGGTCTGAGACTTTCAGCTGTAGAAGGGGTCCAGGTCGCGACTACAGCATGGCACAGACAGCATCTTCACCTTCTGGCTCACATCCAGTCTCAAGGAAAGCGAAAAGAAAAGCCTCGTACAGCTCGTCTCGCTCGGAACAGCCCAGATCTCCGGCGGCCCGTACCCGCTTACCAGCCGAGACACTGCGATGGCGACCGATCAAGGCGACCGGCTTCTCAGGCATGGACGAGGGCGGAGGAATCATGATGCTTGAGGAGTTGGATGATGTGGACGTTCAGTGGGCGGAAGATGAGGGTGGCAGGAGAGTGGCTCGGTTCATGGTGAGAGTTACCTCTAGGACGGCTTGGGGCTTCTCTGAAATGGTTTTGCTTAGGCTACAGAAGAGAAAATGGCGACAGGGAAAGACTCGAAGGGGAAGTGGAAAGCCGAGACGGGCGAGCCAGAGCTTCTAGAGACCACCGATGCAGAGGCAATGGACGAGGAGCAGCCCATGAAGGCGGACGAGCTGCCTTCTTTCAGCAAGATGGATGAAGAGGACTTGAATGACGCCGACGCCGAGCCGAGAGAGATTGTCGCGGAGTCTTTCGACGGTGAGGAATACCTTGGTACTTCAGTGCAGTTCGCTGAAGAGATGTTGTGGTAGACAAGCAAATTCCAGAATGGTCATCGATCCCCTTGCACCCTGCTCTCAAGCGCGCACTCCTCGCTCTCGGTTTCCTGAAGCCTACCGATATCCAAGGAAGATCGCTACAACATGCTCTCGGGTCCCGAGACGTCATTGGTGTAGCGGAGACCGTACGTCGACTTGTTCCGCCTGGGTCGAATCCCGCTCATCCCTGTCTTTAGGGCTCGGGCAAGACTCTAGCATACTCACTCCCGATTCTCACCCATCTACTTCGCTCCTCACCTCCATCGAAATCTGCCAGACGATCGCTCACCGCTCTCATCCTATGTCCGACCCGAGAGCTAGCCTTGCAAGTAGTCGACCATATCGACCTCGTCCTTCACCATGCCTTGGAGACGAAGGCTGGTCCCCCGAGGATCAGTATCGGGAGCGTCGTTGGCGGACTGAGCGCGCAGAAGCAGAAGCGGATCGTGGAGAGGGGATGTGATGTGCTCGTGGCGACACCAGGGCGGTTATGGGATCTCATCAAGACTGTACGTCGAGTCTTCGCTTGATGTAGCAATATCCAGCTGACTGCGGAGTGTAGGACGAAAAACTCGCTGCCAGTGTTCGCGGACTGCGATTCCTGGTGATTGACGAGGCGGACAAAATGATCGAGAATGGCCATTTCGCGGAGCTGGAAAACATCGTGCGCTTGACGCAGCGCGATGTCGGGTAAACTACATACCCATTATTGACCATATTGAGCTAATCTAGCTCTCCGCAATCAGTCAGACTCGAGGGCTAGACGACGAGGACCCAGTCTTTGCTGCGACATCCTCAATTCTCACCGATACGGCGGCAAGAGACGACATGCAGACGTTCGTCTTTTCTGCAACTCTGTCGAAAGACTTGCAGCAGAACCTGAAACGGCGGATCCGGGCGGGTGCGAAGAAGGGAGCAGGGAAGAAAATGTCAGCTTTCGAGGACCTAGTGGACAGACTGGACTTCCGAGAACCGAATCCGGAGGTCATCGACCTTAGTCCTCAAGGCGGGGTTGTGGCGACGCTCAAGGAGAGTATGGTGGAGTGTGTCGTCGCCGACAAGGTTTGTGCAGCTCTATTCGTTGGCCATCCCGAGCTGATGGAAGCGGTAGGACCTATATCTCTACTATTTCCTTCTCCGCTATCCCGGTCGATCACTCGTCTTTGTCGGTTCCATCGACGGTATTCGGCGCCTCATGCCCTTGTTCGAGATCCTGCACCTTCCAGTCTTCCCGTTGCATTCTCAGCTACAGCAAAAACAAAGGCTGAAGAACCTTGATCGGTCCGTCCACTGCCCTATCTCCATTCTTCACGGAGACCGACCACTCTACTAGGTTCAAGTCATCGACCAATGGCGTACTCATCGCGACAGACGTGGCCTCACGCGGTCTCGACGTCCCCCACGTCGATCATGTCGTTCACTTCAATCTACCGAGAACGGCGGATGCCTATATTCACCGAAGCGGACGGACTGCGCGAGCACAAAACCCTGGATTCGCATTGCAGCTTTGCGCGCCGGAAGAGAAGGGTATGCAGCGGGCTCTGATGAAGTCGCTCGGCCGAGGTTGGTCCTCATTGCTCTCCTATGGGAACCGTAAGCTAAGGCAACCGCAGCGCTAGACATTCCGAACTTGACGATCGAAAGTGGCTTCCTCCCCAAGCTGCGCGAGAGAATCCGAACAGCAAAGGATATCGAGAAGGCCCAGCATAGCGTCAAGAAGGAGAACCATGACCGAAATTGGCTGCGGGAAGCTGCAGAGGCGATGGACGTGGATATCGATCCGACCATGTGGGTCTGACCATCCCTCCAGTATACAAATTTCCCTCTGATGTTGTTTCAGGTTGTCGGACGATCATGCGGATCATGATCTCGCTTTACAACCCAAGAAGAAGGGCAAGACCGGGAAAGTCGAGAATCTGAAAGCGGAGCTACGAGAGATGCTGGCGGAACCGCTAATCGCTCGTGGCGTCTCGGCGCGGTACCCTACTTCGGGTAGTAAGATCATCATCGACGATTTGATCATGTCCACCAGTACGTACGAATCATAGTCAGCTCGAGTATCAGCTAATACAAGAATAGGTCACCCGAATATGCTCGGTGCGTCCGTGGTCAAGGCGTATGACGAGGTGCATTCTGCTCGTCGGAGAGCGAGTCTGGGAAAACGAAAAGGTCCAGCTGTAACGGCTGCATGATGTTCTGCACGATGTCTGTGCAACTCTTGTGATTGCCCTTTCTTTCCATGCTCATGCGGCCTGTCTCTATCCGTTGACATGGTCGGCTGACATAGATGATGACATGTGATATATAATCCGCAAGACAAGTACTACTGTGTGTCTGATGGAAATGCAAGAGTTCATGAATTGATACTGTCCGTTGGCGAGATGCGAAACGAAACGAAAACGCTGGTCCCTCCAGCTCAAATGTCGTCGCGACGAGGAACGAGAGTGCCAGAACATATCCCTCTTTGGCGATGGCGCATGAGTGCGTCTCCTCGAGCGAACCCCTTGCCACTACCTAGTCATCAGCTCGAGTCCGATCCAAATCAGGGGGACCACACGTACCAGGGGCAGGGGAACGGTTTGGTCCCGCTATGTATCCTCGTATGTCTCCTCAAGTCATGCTGTCTCACAAACGCCGCGTGACTACACTCGTCAGCTCACGCCAACGGCCCTGGGAAAGAGAGCACGTACCAGTCCTCTGCGTAACATACGAACGGCTTATCCTCGAGGTGGGTCTGGATATGCGAGTGGATCGCGCTCTTCCTCGGGAAATGACGTTCACAACCCTCGATCAAGCATTTGAATCGCTTCACAGGTTGTCCCGTCATTGATCCGTCTAGTGTCAGGAAGGTGGTGTACAACTTCTCGAGGAAAGTCCGGGGTAGACCGGAAGCGGGTTGGCCATCGATGGTGATTGTCATTCGAGGGGGTTGGATCATTAGTTGCGGCTGGACTGGGCGACGTTGGGATGGGATCGACACGGAGGAGAGGTCGGGTCCGATTACGAGGGCCGGTTTGGGCGAGAGTGGACTCGCGGCGTCTTCCGCGTCGAGATCGTTCTCCCCATCGAAGGGAGGCTCTTCGTCGATGTTCGACATGGATGATGATCCGGCTAGGAGAGAGGGGTCGAGTGTGCCTTGTCCAGGTTCGGGCGAGGAGAATATCTTTCCACCCTTCTTAGGGGTCTTCGGCTTCGGCTTGGGTCCGGGACGGAGGCGCTTACCCACGGGCGGGAAGGCCTGACGCTTCTTCGGTGTATCCGGCGAGCTGAGAGTCCCGGGTACGCGATGATATGGCGGGAGTGGGGGGAGTGGCGGTTGGCTCGAGTCGTTTTGCTCCCTCGCCATGATGGATGACTCGGCTTGGGAAGATGGACCGAAGAGACCGCCGAAAGCGAGCGCGGAGGGCATGTTCGCCATGCTCGGCATACTCGACATCGTCTGGATGTACGGTGCTGATACCGATCGGGGGACGTTCGGGAAGACCCGCACCGAATTGGCAGGCGGTTGGTAATCGAGGAATGAGGTCGAGGCGTTGCGTTGGGGTGCTGGTGGCATTTGTGATTGCGCGTCATAGTAGTATTGCTGGAGAGACGCTTGATCCGCGTAGGTCTGGGCTGACCAGGCGTGGATATCCATCGGTCCTGCATGCGGGTAACCCATGTTCAACCCTGGCACTGGCGGGTAATCGACCGGTTGGAAGTGTGGCTGCGAGGACATGTCGGGTTGACTCGGCATTTGCTGATATTGCATCTGTTCCTGCGGGATGAGAGGGGTCTCGACGATCGTACTGAGCGTTCCCTGTCTGTACTGATGTCCCTGGAAAGACGCGATGGATCCCATGGTAGCTGAATTGGGATTCGACATGACCTGCGAGACCTGACCGATGAGGCTCATCTCCTGCCTGTCGGAATGGAAGACGCCCTGCTCGTTCTCCGGCGACGCGTAGAAGACGGTACTCGGCTGTCGGGGAGTGGCGAGTGGTGATCGTCCACCGAGCGAGATATTCGGACTGGGGTTCTGGGAGTGTGAGCCGACCAGCTCGGGTAGACCGGTCGACGGCATGATTTGGTACTCGTGTCCGTACATGGCAATATTGGACGATGCACAGCTCTCGTACGACGTGGAGGTCGTCATGATCGAAGAGCTCGAGAGTACTCGGTCCTGCGTGAAGTGTGGCGCTGCGAGGAAGGAGGACGACGAGACCGCTCGGGAGAGCGGCTGACTCGTGGTGAGGGAGGAGGTCGGGTCTGTACGTCGCCGTTGGGCGGAAGGGGAGACTGGCATGGAGTCGATATCGTATGTCGCCTGACGGATACGCTTGGCGGACCGGTGGACGCCGGTGGGGGTGCCGAGACCCGAGACAGTGCGTCCCTTCTTTGCAGTGGGGGGTGCGACGGTCGCCATGACGGGTGACTGGTGGGGCGTGACGTCGTCCGCGGTAGGCACATGTAATACTGCCGTCGAAGCCTGTCGGGGCATTTTGTAAGGCGATCCATACGCCATCGAATGATTCTCAAACGCGCTCATATCGATCCCGTCCGTCGGCAGACCCCCAAGCCCAGCCATATCCATAGAATGCCAATCCGGCGCACTATTCGGATCGGCGATAGTCACAGGCGTATCACTGAGTCCGGGATGCGCCATGAACGAGATGTTCGGCGTAGCATGGATAGCCTGACCGAGGGAGTGTGAGGATGATGGGGCGAGTGGGGAGACGAGGAACCCGTCGTTAGTGCGTAATCGACTTCGGATACGGTTGTCGGTGGGTGTCTTCCGGAGGGTGTTGTAAGGCGATATGGGGTCGTAGTACGGGAATGAAGATTGGATGGGTGAGGAGAGGATGTGCGCTTTGGATTCACCGAGGAGGCCTTCGAAGGACATGTGGGGTGGTGGGGAGGACATCGCGGCTGCGATATGGTTAGACTTCCACCTTCAAGGATTGAGCTGCTCACCAGTGATTCTACTGGTTCGATCTTGCTTTCTCCGGTCAAGCTACACTTCTGACGCGTCGTGACCGGCGGAAGCAGAACTCGCTGTCTAGAAATGTCGGTACTGACTCGAGGATGGCCGGTGGAGATGAGATGACAGCCTCCAGAACCTGCCGCCGAATATATGGCTACTTTTCTCTACCACTCCTCGAAACTCTCTTCCCTGAGACGCTCGATATCCAAACACGAATCAATCGAGGCAAGGGCTGGAACCGAGTCTAGGCTAGTGATGAAAGTCTGTCGAGGTCGATCGAAGTAACGAGGGGGATAGGCGTGGGTGAGACTGATTGATTGACCGGTCTGGTCGGTATTGAAACTTCTCGATAAATTATGACGGCGATACTTCGAATCTGTCTTTTGACAGTGATTGATATGATCGTATATGAGTACCGGCTCGAGGGATACACAGGGGTACGGAGCGTTCGAAATGTCACGGAATGAGCGTCCAGGGGAAATGAGTGACTATGGTCGGATTGTTTGTTTTTGTTTTGCGTCGGAAGATACCGCCGGAACCTGTTGAAGGAGAGTGGTTGTCGAGTTGACTTTTATTGAGCACGACCGAGACCGAGAGCGAGGACGCGACCGGAGAGGAAAAGGGAGGATGACTAGGGAAGGTGAGTAGGTGGAGATGGAGGAGATTGGAGGAGTTGTGTGTACGAGCGATGTGATTCGGACGAAACTCACTTTCCGTCCGAGGGCGATCCGACGAGTCCCGTCTGCCGACAATCAATCACTCTTGGGCCCGGACTGAAGCTCATGTACCCGGATAGACTCATCTCCCAACAATTGAACCCCAACCCATCCGACGGACCAGCTCTCCGGAGTCTCTCAGCGTTCTGCACCGAATCTCCGCCAAAACGTCATGACATACTCGGCAAGAACGAACTCGTATGACATGTGTGTGAAAAAGGGCTAACCGTCCCCGTAGTATCCTGGCACACGCCCATTGGATGGGGTGGACCACCTCCACTTGGGGAGAGACCGAGTTGCCGATCACATTGCGTTGTTTACATCGACCGAGGGCCACAGGTTTGCTCTGTGCCTGAGGTGTCGAGGAGCCGAGACATACCTCCGGTGAGCGCCGCGCATATCATTGTGGGATCGACGACTGCTCAGATGAAGGGAGAAGGGGTTCCACTTCGGAGGGTGGGAGCCCGGGGACAAGAATCCTTCGGATCTCAGAACGATGTAGAAGCGACTGCATCTGGCTTGAAAGCCTGGTCTTATCCTGATTAGACGCTAGACACAATTATCTTGATCCCTCATCGAATGCTTGCAGAATGTTTGCACTTGTATTGGCAGGATAGAAGGAGTAGTTTTCCTCGTGAAGTTGTTGACTCGGATTTTCACTTTGCGATCGGGTAATCACTCGCGCACAGAGGAAAATCAGGCACGTCGAGTTGTCACCCAAAGCTTCTCCATATGACATCGACCGAACATTGTCAAAGGACATCTGTATTCGTCACACAGATGTGACTAGTTTCCCCGATATCGCCAAGTACCTGATCACGAAATGAACTCTAAAAGTAAGGGTCTGAGAGAGCAATGGAAATCCCCGTGGATGCATTCCTAAACTATCCCACGGGAAATGCCTGCTGAAACACCGAAGTGGCGCCACACCGCGACTTTGCCTCTGTGTTGCCCCACCTCCGCATAATCCGTCTCATTCCCCGCATCCCATCCCAAACGCCATGTCCACATCCGAACTCCCCATCGACCCCTCTCTCCGAGACCCACCACCTCAACCTCCACCATCTCGCTCACCTCGAAAACGTAAAGCCCGAGCCAGCATCTCCGCTCCTCGCCCTAGTCCGAGGGTGACGCGAAGGGCTGCGGCACTGGCTGGTAATGGCCAGGAAAGCGGGGAGCCGTCTAGGGGGGAGGAAGAGAATTTGATTCGGTATGCCTGGGGACGGGGGGACTCGGTGGGTTGCTCTGCTTCCTGTCCAGCTTGCCGGGTCGTTATTCGACCCGCGTCTTTGAGGAAGTGGAGCTCCTTGTCTGGCTGTTTCTTTGCCTCTTTTTTGGAGGTATTCGGCTGATGTGGTGATAGAAACGACCGAGACGTCAGTCAAATGGAGTGTCCGCTGGCCAGTCTCGACCCGATATCTCATACCTGACTGCCCTGAACTTCGACCAGAAACCGTGGGCGGACTTGGCGCACCTAGCGGGTCCGAGTACGGGTGTTGATGGGTTCCCCAACGCTCGACCAGACAAGGTCCGTCTGTTCCCGCGTCTCTAGTGCACCCGGGTCAACGCTGACCCGCGCACGTGAATTGTCGCAGCCCTCCGTCAACCCCAACCCCTACCCATTCGGCCTCACCCCCTTTCGCTACCCTTGCCTCTCCCCCCACCGACCCCCACCTCCATCCGGCGACCCCTCCAACCCCACATTCCGCCCATTCGATCCCTCCGCACCCGATGATCCACCACTTCAGCCTTCTGAACCCACTCAACCTCAGTCTGCCATGACGTACGACATCCCCGATCCAGCCGACGAAGCGGCTTACCAATCCCTCTCCGCGCTCTTCGCAGCTTCTCAACCCGAGTGACATCCTCAGTCCCCTGAGGAGAGATCGGATGGGCAACCTGGACCGCTCGGAGTGGGGATGGAGGGAAGGCATACGATGGGGATGAGGTTGGACTGCGAGAGTTGTAGGACGGGGGTGGTGGGGCATGCGGGGCATTGAATGAGGAGTACGGGTTTGGGGGCGGGTGTTCATGGGGTTGGGATTGGGGTCATCATGCCTGGATGAGGTGGAGTAAAACCCGGCTGACGAGGAGGGTGTAGCATGGGTACAGCACATATTGGGGATGACAGTCGTGTATCAAGGCAAGGCTTCTTGCGCATCCAGTATTCTTCGCCAATCGGGCGCAGAAGAGCTCTTGGATGGACCTCCACTTCAATCCTCCTTTCAGCACAGGTCCGAGGAAACCGCACTGTATCCCTGACCGTACATGCATACATACATCTATCAGAGCTGTAGAAACCTTGTTCATCTCTCAAAACCCAGCCGACCGCTGCCACCGAAAATCCCCTTTACAGATGTGACGCGTCTTTTGTTTCAGGGCCATTTGGAATTCGACCAAGAAGAATTCCGGCTCGAACGCTCAAGATCATTCCTGTTCACTCTCAGCTGTCGACTTTCCTCCCCGATTACCAATCGGAAGCAGCTTTTCGGGCTGGTCTGGCGAGGTCTCCAGGCTTTGACATTAGCCGGTAGCTTGGTAGCCAGCGGAGCTCAGCCCAGCTGGATCCCGGTCCCAATCACCTTCTAGAGTGTCACATCGGTGCTGGAGAGCTCTGACCAGCATGTGAGTCCCCGTCCTGCGTAGTGAAGACTGCCGGGATTTTACGCCAATTCTCGAACACCTCATGCTTCTTCGCCGCATGACATCGGAGCTGACGCCATCACCAGGAACTACGTCCAACTGGAGAAGCTCGGCGAAGGCACTTATGCAACAGTCTACAAAGTCAGCTCTCTTCCCTATCCGGCCAGCTCTCTTCCGAGCTAGCTCCTCCCCAAGAAGGGATCTGACGCCTCGCCAGGGCCGCTCCCGAACAACCTCCGAGATCGTCGCGCTCAAGGAGATCCATCTGGATGCGGAGGAGGGCACGCCGAGTACGGCCATTCGAGAGATCAGTCTCATGAAGGGTGCGCGACTTGACTTTCACCATACACTACGCCGGGTGGTTTGGACGATGCTGATTGGCCTGGATAGAGCTGAAGCATGTCAATATTGTGAGGCTGCATGATGTGATTCATACGGAGTCGAAGCTTGTTCTCATCTTCGAGGTGGGTCCCTAACTACAGCCTACCTCAAGCTTTGAGATGAGCTCTTAGCGAGGAACCGTGCTGATCTAGGGGTAAATGTAGTATTGCGAGCAAGATCTGAAGCGGTACATGGACACCCAGGGGGATCGGGGGGCTCTCGACCTGAATACAGTCAAGAACTTCACACATCAGCTCTTGACGGTGAGCCCAGCTCCTTCATGCAGGACAGCGCAACCTCCGCTGACGAGCGAGCTTGAATCCAGGGCATCGCATTCTGCCACGACAATCGAGTGCTACATCGGGACCTCAAACCGCAGAATCTGCTCATCAACCGGAGAGGGGAGCTGAAGATTGGAGATTTCGGATTGGCGAGGGCGTTTGGCGTGCCGGTGAACACGTTTAGCAATGAGGTGGGTTTCGCGCTGTAAGCGAAGAGTGGGTGGACTGACGAGGAGGGATCATAGGTGGTGACACTGTGGTATCGCGCTCCGGACGTCCTGCTTGGCTCTCGGACATATAGCACGAGCATCGATATTTGGAGTGTTGGGTGCATGTGAGTGTTTGTGCCACAGCTGCGTGTTGGAGACCGCTCCGCATGAATCTTAGCTGACGTTTGGCTCATCGTAGCTTCGCCGAGATGATCACGGGCTACCCGTTATTCCGAGGACGAGATAACGCGGATCAACTGGTGCAGATCATGAAGATTGTGGGGACACCAAACGATGCGACGATCCAGCAGATCCGGATGAACTCGGTTGGTCCGTCCGTCTATCATCACTGCAACCGCTGATCTACGTTACGCCAGCCTGAAATACAGCTCAAATCGCCTCTGAGCAAACATCCAAAACAACCCTTCCATGCCATCGTCCCCAAAGCTCCCCGAGACGGTGAGTCCCCTCTCTCGTGCCCCACACCCCAAAGAGACCAGAGCATCGCTGATGTCACCAGCGATCAATCTCCTCGAATACCTCCTCCAATTTGAGCCTTCCCGGAGATACGACGCGCACCAAGCCGCCGCCCACCCTTACTTCACCGCAGGTCCCATCGCCCCACCCACCATCCCACCCTCCGTCTCCACCTCCACCGCTTCCCTCGCTCTCCCACCTCGCGTCGCTGCTCGAGCGTCACAGGCGTCCGCAGCCGTCCAGGCGCAACAACAGGCGCAACAACAGGCGCAGCAGGCGCAGATGCTGGCGCAGCAACAACATCAATATATGATGATGACGGAGCAGGCGAGGCAGCAGCAGGCGGCGAGCGCGGGCTACTATGGTGAGTCAAATCGAGCGGATGACGAGCTTTGCTGATGGGTTGCGCTAGGTGATCCAGCGCAAGCTCAGATGCAGGCTCAGGCGCAAGCGCAGGCGCAGGCGGCAGCGCAGATGCAAATGGCCCAAGCGCAAGCGCAGGCGCAGGCGCAGAACGTGAGTCGAAGCGTGGCAACGAGTTTAGGGACGCGCTGATGGAGACAAAGCAGATGGCGGCACAACAGGGCTACTATATGAACCCGGACGGACGATACTGAGCATTCTGGCATCTAGACTTGCGGAGAGCATCATATTATTTGAGCATGTATACCACGGCATGTCCTTAGTATTGAGCATCTTCGCGATACCAGTGTAAGAGATACATGATGCGATATAGGTCTGAAGAATGCCACTCTAGGGTTGATGAGGTGGAGATCACAATGCTGTACCACGTTCGAAGTTTGCTCGGATCCTATAGATTTCCTAGTCAGTACATACGCCCCTGCAGGACAGGACGGTGGGACCCACTCCTTCGTATACTTGTCAAAGTACCGGGCGATCTGAGATTGATCTCATCAGCACTGTGAAGATCTGCAGAAAACGTCGAGGTGGATTTACCTTCTTGTTGAACACCTTGTTCCGGTCGTTGATATAGGTGACCGGCTCATCCTCATCATCCCTCTTCTTCTTCTTCCCCTTACTCATACTACGTCAACCCCACATCAGCACAACCATCCTCCCTCTTTGCCAGCCAATCGGAGGAGCGACGTACTCCTTATTGATCTTGCCCACGACCCGATCCACCGCGTCCTCAGTCGGTTTCGAATCCCCATAACTCAAAGTATTCGCATCCCGATACAGGTCCTCGCTCAAAGTCAATCCCTGATTCGCGGAGATCCTCGATGGGCGGGAAATGGCGAGTTGGGCAGATGTGGTACCGGTTGGGACGAGGGTACCGGGTGGGAGACCGAGGGCGAGCTCTTTTTGACGCTCGTAGGCTAGGAGATCGGGTTTGGTGGATCGGAGGTTCCGGTTGTAGAGCTTGTGCGCTTCGTCCTCCGCGTCTGTTCACGCCATCAGCACTAAAGTCACCTCCCACTCTCAATCTAGTCTAGAACCCAAATAAAGAGGTACAGGGAGACCCCCCATTGGGTTATGAAAGAGATAGGCGTCGACTCACTGTGGAAGCTCGTATCACTCTTCACCTTCTGCTCCGCCATCTTCGCCTCCCACCTCTCATTCTGCTCAATACTCCACTCCCAAGCCTTCCTCCTTTCCAAATCCTCCCCGTTCTCCTCAGCGTCCGCTTTCAACCGTAACGTCTGGGCGAGCTTGCGTTGCTTCTCGAGTCGGGCGAGCTCTTTGGCGGTGACGCGAGATTTCTGGTGGTCCGCCACGAGGTCGCGCCGGTTTTCCGTTGTCGATTGGTTCTAACCCACCACCCGAGGTGAGACAGATGACAGGATCAGGATAGAAGGGGGACAGACCATGCGGATGCGAAGATCTTTGAGCTTGGCGAGACGGTCCGCCATGGACATCTTGGATGACTCGGCGATCTCGGTGTCCCCTCCTTCGACATCTCCTTCGACATCTCCACCATCTGCGCCGCCAGTCCCATCTTCCGTATCTCCATCCTCGACTTCCACCACTTCCGACTCGGCTTCTACCGCATCCTCATGCTCCTCCTCAACTCCCTGCGCAACAGCCTCAACCCCATCTCCAACCTCCTCCTCCTCATTCTCCTCTTCTACGATCTCCTCCGAAGCCTTCTTCGAGCCTTTCCGGGACGAGGAGCGGGACTCGACGGTCGGAGAGGGGGATGGGGCGGAAGACTTGACGGCCCGGGTGCGGGGTCTTCGAGGTGGCATGGTGGGTATGATGAGAGAGGAGGAGAATCGAAGGTGGAAGTGATTTGGGTGGACTGTGCGGCGAGAGATGGGTTACGTAATCGCAACTCGCAGAAGAAGATGCGGGTCGAATGAAATCTCAGAATTTCCTGCTTCTCCCCGCAACGACATCTGGATCGCAATGCGCCTATGACTGGACTCGCCCGTGATAAAGACATGCAGCCTCTTTTTCGTTCGTAGATTTGGGCTCATATCGTTTACCTAGCAGGAGAAACCCTGGCGAGAAGGCCCAAGCAAATACTCCCCGAGAAGCTCAATCACATCCTCTTGTACGACCGACAAAAAAGGTATCAAGTGGAGCATTACAACGCCACCGTCGACTCGAAGCTTGTGCAGGACGGTCATCAGAATTATCTGACGGCCCTATCGGTACTGATATCACACAGAATGTCGACTAGCATGAAGATGCGTCGGAGACGTGCCGCGACTTGCATCATCCAAAAGCCGGACGCGTAGCGGCCTCAGTCACCCTTACTTCTGATGCTTGTTCAGCCATCAAATTCTCCCAGCGAACGAGGGGCAGGTGGACTTGCGGAGTTGTCCAGAATGTGGGGAAACATGCGATGTGAGAAAACCTGATGGACTTTCGTACGCTTGCCCTCGAGAGAAATTGCGCAGTGACCTGTCCACACGTCCGGCTTTACTGATGATCACCCAGTTCGCATACTTACCCTACCACTCATCTCCTTTCAGTCTAGAAGCGTTTTTCGTCCTCACGAGGCCAAAGCCAGTTGTGCTATTTCATGAGCATAGCGCGCAAAGATTGGAGGCGTCAGACCGCGCTCTCGACGCCTCGTCATCACTGCCGCTGAAGACAAGTCCAGCTGCCCCATACCGCAGCCGATGAGCTGACAAAGGGGCTAACAAGCATCCATGTTCTATCAAGTCCTCCACATACAAAGTACCTAATCTCGGTCAAAAATGGCTCATCTAGTTATCATATCGCTCATCGTAGATTCCCGCTCTTCTCGCTCGACTACTTGGAACTTGGCTTGGTAGTGGAACTGTTCCATGCCCGCTGCTCAAAGGATGAAGCATCTGCCGTGGGATCCGACTTGTCCTGGTTGGACCTATCAAATCTTGACCCGAATCGACCGGCGGTCTGACTGGACGGTATCCTTCAGGTCCTTGCCCCACTCGTTCTTCACGCGATTGTACAGCTCATAGCTCCGAATCGTCTGAGCATTGTCAGTGCCTTCACAGATGCCGCCGACTCGCTCTGGGTACTTAAGGTAACTCGTTGACGCATCTTCCCCTTGACCGCTATTATATAGTCTTGCCATGACTTGTATGCAGCTTTAGCTCTGTCAGACCACCTGCCACCTGTCCCCCGTGACACCCGCATAAGCAATGAGAAAACCTCAACATAGTTCAAAGATCCACCTGGGACATCCACACAGGCCCAGTCAAGAGGTGGCCAGGGTGCAGACACCAAGAAGTCCTTCGACCATCCATTATCCGATTGGTCACAAGCAGTACCGGCCACAAGGACTGTGAGCATCAAGAGGATTATGAGAAACGACATCCTCCAACAACAAGAGTCACCAAGAGCTCAAAGCCCTGACAAGTTCCCATGCTGCGGCTTCACAAAGTTCTGAGGTTCCAATGGTGAACTGGACGAGGAGCCAAGGGTCATGCTAGAGGATCGTGACGCGAGTATGAAGTTTTGGCTGGTATGATAGAGTGGCGCTCCAATGAAGATCGGTGATGATGCATGGTCGAAACATTGACTAATTGAGCTGTCCAGTTTGCCCGCCGTAATGAGATATGGCTGTCACTGAACAATCAGCAACTGCTGCTAGCTTTGGGGCAGACGATGGTCTGCTGAAGCTGGTGACGGGGACATCGATCCTGTCAGGCGATCTATCCTGTTCGATAAGGCTGAGGAAATGCCACGGCTCGCCTCGCCACCGCTCACCCGGCCGGGATGACTTGTTTTTGCAGCTCTCCAACCTACCATTTGCCGAGCGCATCTTTATCATTTCATTGTTTATTGAGTATCGTTTGGGCTGGGAAACGAGGATCTCCACCATGACCCGTTCGTACCATCTCCTTTTTCAACTTCAGCTCTCCCCTCCCTTTCCCACAATCCCATGTACCGCCTCCAGCTGTTTGAGCCAGGACTGACGATCAGGACAGGTGGAGATCAAAGGGACCGGGATCGTGCGAAGGCACTGGCAAAGTCGTAGGCACCTCATTCACCTAGAACCTTTGTAGGCTGACGGGATTCCGCGATCAAGGGGCGGGGACAAGAAGAAGTTGAGTGGGAATCCTCAAGCTCGGAAAGAGGCGTATGTCCCCGACCCTCTCCGCCAGCCTTACGTCAACTCATGTTAACCTAGGGATGCGAAAGCTTTGACAGATAAGTGAGTCCCCTTCCCCTCCGTCCGTCCGTCGGGCCGAGCTGATGATTGTTTCCAGAATCGCGGTGAGTTTTCAAGCCAAACAAGCCGTCCTCGACCCTCATACTCCCCTCCCACCTGCTCCATAGTGATCAGTAGCTCATCCTTCCTTCCTCCAACCTAGGCAAAAGCCGCGTTGGCTGAAGCGAATGGCGGGAAGTTGCCCGAGAAGATCAAGAACTGATCGCTCAATCACCCAACGCGCTTTACGGCAGACGATACTCCAGGTAGAGAGATGGGGGTTGGCGAGGGGGGGAGGATTGAGCATGTGGATGGGCGACTGGAGAGCATTGCATAAGTCATCCAGAGATGCATTTCATACTTCATTCGGTGACGGTCCGAAGGCGATGAACCTTTCTGATGCGCGGCAGGTGACTCGATGGACTGTTGGGGAGGCGATCATGGCATGCTCAATGCATCGATGGGGATGGAATGCTAATGTCCGGTGGAGCTTCCACCTAGGCCCGGACTGGTTGCACCGCTCACTGCGCCGTCCCTCCCAGGCCCTCGATCTCCGCTTTCACCTGTGCTTCAGTCTGTATCTTCTTCAATTGCGTCTTCTCCAATACCTCCCCCTTCGCCAGCCTCTCCTTCAGATCGTCGATCGCGTTCAGCTAGTGAATTGACCTTCATCAGCTCCCGGCTCAGTTTGCCGCTCTCTTCGCGGAGCTCACCTTCTTCGTCAAATTTCTGAGCTTCTTCTGCGTACCTTCATCCTCCCCGGCAACTTCGAGTGTCGCCAGAGCTTCCACAGGCGCAACATCTCCGTTCTCATGACCGTTCGTTTCTTCCTTCTCCTTCACCGGCCGCTTACTCCTAACCAGCTTCTTCTTGTCTTCCGTACCTCCCGTTTGAGGTGCCCCAGGGACGTTGCCCGGGACGTATCGTTGAGCGGGCTTGCCTCCTCGGAACATTGGCGTCGGCGTAGTCGTACCTGATGAGGGACCGCTCTCTGCATCACGACCGTATGCATCTGAAGCGATGGTCCCGCGAGCTCCTGGCGGCCGATAAGCTCCGGCCGGTTTGCTGTCAGCTGTCCCGGTATCAGCACGGCCAGAGTCCCAAAGTCAAGGGTACTTGCCGCCATTCGTAGTTTCGCCCTTTGGTCGGTGCAAAGCGACACTTTCGTTTGGCTCAGGCGGAGGAGGAAGGACAGACGGGAATGCTTCGATGGAGTCGAGTTTCCGTGGTCGGAATGACACCTGATACAGCTCGTCCTGCGGGTGGATATGCAGGAGTTGACCGCCGCACCACCATATCTTGACACCGTTGTCCACCCGTAACCGTGGTGAGAGGGTAGCTGTGAGGATGTATCGACCACATGGGCTCCACTCGCAATGAGATGAGTTCGATGCTCTGCGCAGGTTCCGTTAGCCGGATAATAAGGCAATCGGAAAGCTTACTGAAACTCGGCGACCTTGTTCCGCGTGCTGACATCCCAGACGTCGACACCTCCAGCGAGGTTGCCAAACCCGGCACTGAGCAGCAGTCGACCTTGCGGCTGGTAGAGGAGGACATTACGGTGTCCTGAACCGAAGGAATGGGCAGGCTTTGCTTTCAGGTCGAATAGCTGTGTGCGAGCGGGCATATCTTCAGGGCAATTAGCGCGAGACGCTGGTCTGGCATGGAACCTACAGCCATAGCACACGACAAACTCGCGAGAGGTCGGACTCCAGCAGAAGTCATAGATCGGTCCTTCCTTGTCTATATTGGCTATCAGCGGTACATCCTTTTGCAAGTGCCAAAGGCTTGAGCTTACCAAGATCGACCATCCCGTCAAATGACCCGTCCAGACTGATGAGATACAGATTGGTCTCGCCATAGTAGGACTTTCCGGTATTGTCGACATCCGTATGTGTCACGAATAATGCCTAGGTCGAGATTCAGTACAGACCCAACGATGTACTGAACCCCGCGAATAGGTCGTCTGGACCACACTTGCCATTGTTCCCACAGCATTCCACTTGACCGACAGCTTATCCGCCAGGTAGAACGCCTTCCTCGCCATCGTCATCGGCATGTCCCGATTCTCCGTCTTCTCCTGACTCCCACCTTTGCCCAGCAGACTCGACAACGGGTACAAAGCGAAAGTCGCCGGTGCGGCTTTCCGCTCCCCGACCCAGACCGCGAGTGCCGGCTCCGAATGGGCAGGTAAGGGCTTTGATGACGTTGACCCTGATGGAAAGGCGCCGGGATTGGAGAGGAAGAGCCCTTTGATGGTACCGTCGATCTTTAAGCGGGTCGATGGTCTGGGAGAGAGGGGTGGGAAGAAGATGAGGATGTCGGATGCGGTCGGTCGGAATAGGTGGGACTCGTCGGCGGTTAGGATCGGCTCCCTGGGTGATGGGATCAATAAGAGTCGGAGATCGGTCAGAAGGGGATGCGAACCAGTCGTCCTGAGTCTTCTGATACCATCCCCCAACCTCCTTCCCTGTCTTCTCATCCCAAGCTTTCACATTCTTATACACCTCGGTGTCAGATTTGACGGACCGCTCGAAAGTGAAGAGATTGGTGGAGAGCGGGGCAAAGGAGAGTGCAAGCACATTCGCTTGAGGGATTGACCTTGCTGGCGTTGAAGACGAGCTCGAGGTGGGGAGGATTTGCACCCTGCATACTCGTAAGCCGTGATTCTCACCGTCGGAGCAGCTGCACAAGCTATCGAGAGACGAGAAGAATCCCGGCTCACCCTGAAACTGTGGCGAATGCAAGCCATTCTCCATCCTTGGAATGGGCGTAACACCGAACTGCTGAAGTGTCGCTATACGTGAGGAGGGGGTCCAGCTTCTAAGCATTCCACCAGAATTTAGGAAAGGCAGATGAGCGCACTCACGTCGGAGTCTGGGGTGAGAGCTCCCATGTAGGTCCCTCAGCGATGCCAAAAGTCTTCTGCGCCCGGACTGATCACATTTGTCATCAGCCAAATAGTTCTGGAGGGGAAAGTTGGAAGAGGTCCAAAACTTACAGGCGTATTGACTGCTCGACATGCTAACGATGGCTTTACATGCGTCAACGGGATGTATCGTCAGATCTCGTCTCCAATCTTGCCCTCAAAGCGAAACAACATATCTTGCCCTGATGTGGCTTATATACATCAACCTGATAACGAATTTCGGCGTTCACCGGAATCATATTCATTAATCGTCCAAGATCTCTTGGCTCGCCCTGTCGCCTTGCGCATATGTCCAAAATGATATTCTTATAGCCTCAATCACTTGTCCGTGTCCCCCAACCCTTGTACGAAAGTCTCGGCGCGCCCTTGAGTGTTGGTTCTACGTAGCACACAAAGGGGAACGACGGACGATAATCTCCAGCCATGCACCAGACCGGCAACTCCATCAAGCTCCTCACTGGTGCGTCGGGCGTGTTGGGCTTGGTCGACCAAACTCCGATTCAAGCATTTGCTGATAGTTTTGTGGATTGTAGGCAATAGTCATCCCAAGCTCGCAGACGCCGTCGCCGCTCGGTACGTCCCCATCTTATCCCGTTGTCCCGTGTTCCCCATCCATCACAACAATACTCCAGCCCTCCTTTAGCATCACGCACGTTTGTTAAACTGATGCTGATGATTGATCTGCCCCTCCCTTCCTTCCTGACCCCCTTTCCTTCGACGCCATACCATCCTTTACCGCTTGGACCGTTCATTTCTCCCCACTCTCGCGCAATCGTCGAATCGCCAACATAGGCTCGGGATCCAGCTCACAGCATGCCATGTCTCGAAGTTCCTCTCGCTCGAGACGAGCGTCCAGATCCACTCCTCAGTCCGAGATGAGGACGTTTTCATCCTTCAATCACCTTCTCCCCCAGCCATCAACGACCACCTCATGGAGCTCCTCATCATGATATCCGGCAAGTCCTCCTTTCTTCTGCCCCACCTGTCCATACTAACAGGAATCCCAACAGCATGTAAAACCGCTTCAGCGAAGCGTATCACTGCCGTCATCCCTTGCTACCCTTACGCCCGACAAGACAAGAAGGACAAGTCTCGAGCACCCATCACCGCAAAGTGAGTGTCGTTCTACGTGTTCTCGGGTGATGCAGATGATGGTGGGATAAGCGCTAAACCCACCGATTCCCTTCATAGACTCGTCGCCAACCTCCTCGCCGTAGCTGGAGCTGATCATGTCATAACGATGGACCTCCATGCGAGCCAGATCCAGGGGTTCTTCGATATCCCGGTCGATAACCTGTTTAGCGAGCCAAGTATAGTGACGTATATTAAGCAGGAGGTGCCGGATTGGAAAAATGCAATCATCGTCTCCCCAGATGCCGGAGGAGCCAAGCGGTGCGTCTTTCGGTCCCACGTTTCGCGTTCCGGTTCTCGTCGAGCCGAGAATGGAGGGGTGGCTGCAGACGTTCTGACGCAGATCTGCAGTGCCACAGCTCTCGCGGATCAGCTCAATCTCGACTTCGCCCTCATCAACCGGAAACGTCGACGTGACCTTTCCGCATCTATGACCGTCCCTACCGTGCCTCCCACACCCGCTGTCTCGGACGCCGGCTCGCATCCAGATTCAGACGATGAGGCCAGCGCGACGGACAAGATGGAGCTGCTAGTCGGGGACGTTCGAGGACGTGTCGCCATCCTCGTCGATGACATGATCGATACGGGACATACTGTCGGATTGGCGGCTCAGGTCTTGAAGGATTCTGGAGCGAAGGACGTGTATGCGTTGATCTCTCACGGTCAGTGTTGCATGAGTCGCATCAGGACAGGCTGATGATGAGATCCCAGGGTTGTTAAGTGAGACTACCATGGAGAACCTCAAGGATCTTCCCGTGAAGAAGCTAATCGTGAGATTGAGCACCTTCGGGTCTGGATTGGGCTTATGGCCTGTACAGGTGACCAACTCGATCGACCAGACAGATCGAGTAAACGCGTGCGGCGGAATGCTCGGGACGATCGATATCGCACCGGTCATTGCGGAGAGCATACGGAGAACGCACAACGGGTAAGCATCGCTTATTCGATTGTGCAGGCCGATCGCTATCTATCGATCTCTGGCGCCGGGGAGACAGCAGGCTGATGAGTGGGTTGTTGTCATCAGGGAATCAATATCGGCTTTGTTCCGACACGATTACTTCTAAAATCCAGCGGATCAGAAACACTTGTGCGCCCGGCCAATCTAGACTTGTGTATCATACGTGTCCTTTTGTGCGATGGCATACTGTCTGCGGATGGGGCATGATTTGGTTGTGCACGGGGGTTGATGCGCATGAGTACTAATATACAGATTTTGTTTTTCTACCACGGCGACCTAACCGGCATCTCTTCTTCAGGTCTTCAGGTCATCCCACTCCTCCCCTGTACCGGCTTCAGCTTCTTCCCGATTGAGCCCAGAACAACTCACCAATACCAAGCATCTCCCTCAACGGCCCCTCCTCCATCCCCAAGCTCGTCGCGAACTGAATCAACGTCACCGTATTATCTGCATCTATCAGCTCTCATTCCTCCCAATGTCTCACGATACTCCATGAAACAGTGGACAGGTAGGCCGTCAACTGACCAGTCCACCTGACAGCAGCATCCTTTGCCACCTCCACAGCCCTCCTCTTCCGCTCATACCTCGCCGGATCAGCCGCTCCAAACGCCGCAAGCTCGGACTTGAGCCCTTCCGAAGTCGACTTCAGGTCCGCGAGGATGGAGAGGAGTTTACGGCGCTCTGCCTGGGAGAAGACGAGCTTGATACGACAGGCTTGGAGACTGGAGGGTGAAGGGGGAAGGGAGAAGGGGCAAAAGGGAAGGGGCAAGGGGCAAGGGGAGCGTACGGTATCTTCCCTGCCTGTATCGGCTTCTTCGATCGAGGAGGTGAGTTCTTTGATCTTGGTGGTGATGGACTCGAGCTCTTTGGCGGATTTGGTCACGGCGGCTTGTTTCTGCTCAAGTCTGTCAACATGCTCGATCCAGATGAGTATGAGAAGGGGGAAAGCTGGGAGGTATGGGGAAGAGGAGGACGTACGGCAGCACCGGCGGCGGATGGGAATGACCAGAAATCTGCTAGTCATGAGCATAGGTGGAGACGCCAGTTGAAACAAGGACAATTGCTTGTACCACTGGACTTCGCCGTCAGCCGGATAACATAGGGAACGAAATGACGAAGAAGCGTTGGGGAAGGGGCTTACATCTTGTCAAACTGCACCAAGCCGTCTCCGACGAGGTCGTCAACGACTTCCTTGACCGACTGCTGGACGATCCCTTTCTGCTCTGGTTTTCCAATCAGAACATCTCTTCTACAAAGGCTCGAGCCCAATCAAATGAGACGAGCCGTGTCTTTTCATTTCGCCGCGCCTTGGGCATGCTGTAGTACGGAGAGCAGCGAGAAAGCGAACGAGGCAATTCAATTGCCACTCACTCGGCGCAACCTTCTCCAGCTCCTTAATCGTAAAGAACTCGCCCTTCATCAATGGTCAATATTGAGATGCACCAAACAGGGAGGTCAAGCTGACCTCGTGATGGAAGATCTCGAGCACTGGCGCGTCGAGGAGTGATCAGCGCTACGCGTCAGGTTCAGTCAGCTGGAGGGCGTACTCTTGATCTTCTTCTCATCCATCGAGAGGCCACGTTTCGACATTTTGGTTGGCACTGATTATGTCTCGTGATGCTGGATATGAGACACGAAGATGGAGAAATAGGGAAAGGATGTGAGGGGGCCGTGCGCTATTACGTAATGCCCAGAGAATTAAGAGTCTCCCAATGACTTCGCCGCATGCCTCAATTTTGCTCGCTTATAGATCTTTTTTTTTCCAGGTGTGAGATGTATGGATCGAGCATCAACCCCTGGTTTAAGTGCTTCTGACACTGATGAGTAGTATAACATATCAAAACTTGATAAGCGCTTGATACGCGATGCCACTCGACTGAATCTGAGACCATTCTGGTGGCAACTACGTGTGACCTTGTAGCCCCTAAATCACTACTTCATAGCTGAGACATGAAGTGAGTTTCTCTTGATTGTGAGTCTGAGGCTGCCCAAGGGTTTCCTCCTTGATTTGGAATGGACACTGCTCTCAGGTGGTGCGTTGACCATGGGTCCAATCTTGCTCAAGTGATCATGCAACCGCCACTCCATGGCAGCTTGAGTGGAACCTTTCTTCTGCACAAGATCAGGCCGGATAAGCGGGTCAGGATAGGAAATGGTGTAATCGGCCAACCTCTTTGTTGCGGCCGAGATAACCCATTGAGTCTCGTACGAGAACAAATCAATGAAAAGGGTTGCAACGTCCCTGCCTGATCCGAGAACATGGGGCCTTTGCTTTGCTTCCTCCTTGAGGAGAGCGAAATAGAGGGAGCCGACAAGGCGAGTTAAATTGTCCTTGTGAGAAGGGGTGCTGTCCCACAGCAAATTCTCGGCCGTACAGGTCCTGTCGCTCATGAAACCCAAGTCTTCAAATGCCGCTTCACCCCAAACCGATGCAAGGTCTTCACTGGGGTAGGAGAGCACCGTGAGTCGGCCGGAAGGTACAATCCAGCGTAGTTCAGAAAGGAGCTTCACTCCCTTGCTCCGAGCACTGTTGAGGATGTCTGCATGGTTGAGCTTCTGGTAGACAAAGCTGGTCTGATTGGCTTCCGTGGTAGTCATCGCCTTGATGGCGGACTCCAAGGCATGAATGTGATACGTGACATGCTCGGGGTTTTCGAAGCAGAGTGTCGCCTTGTCTTTCTCGCCCCCAAGAGAAGCTGTCAGCTCCTTGCGGTACAATCTGGCCGCGTCTTCGTAGATGTCCCCCACGTCAGGAGCAGTAGCTCCGATCGAGCGAAGGAAATTGTCGACTGCGCAATTCAGCACCATGGTGGTCAGAGGGAGAAATCACTTACTGGTTGCGGAGAGATCTTGCGAAAAATGGTCGACGGCAGTGCGTACAGCTTCCGTTGGGATGCTTTTGACGAGGATCCCAGTCCTGGTCAAGAGCGACATTGGTCTTGTGATTGAATCGGTTTTGTGGTGGTCCTTCGATAAATTTCTGCTGAAGCGAACTGTCACGATTGGAAACAGTGAATATAGCGAAGTTTTGGGGGATTGCATGCTTCTTCTATGTCAGCAGCTGGCCATTTGAACGACCGCAAAGAAGGCGTCCCCGACTCCTTTCGATCCCCGACCGTCATCCAAGGATAGGCAATGCAATATGAGTCCTCCCGGCCTTCCTGGCTCTTTTGAAGATCGTCTACATCCAAAGACCGGTAGAAGGCGGACGCGTGGTGAGTCACTACTTGCGAATTCGAAGTCCAGTCATGTCTGCTAAGAAGGCATTGAAAGGGAGCTCATGCGTACTTTACATGATCTGTGATCGCTCCAACGACACTGCGATCCCCTTCTACAACTCTCTCATCCCCCGGAGTCATCGAGCGCGCTTGCTCCATCAGCAGGTTTGAATTACAGGGCTAGCCTTGCTTCCGCAAGGAAGTCCAACATGTCAGGATCTGAGGTGTTGAACAGAGAGATTCCGGAGGCCTGGGATTGAGAGCAGTCGGTCCAGTCGGGAAGTGGTCATCGAGAGGTCAAGAGATTGATTCCATGAGGAAGGGACCTATTGTCGCAGACTACTTCCTCTACATACGGGTATGTGTCGTATCAAGTCTCGTATTTTGGCTCGAAATGATCATGCACCTCATGATACTTCTAGTCTTCCCGAGTCCATCTAGGGTATTCCTGACAAGTCGACTCGAATCCAGAAATCGAGAGCAAGCCTCAAGACATCCTTACGATGCGTCCGCTGTTATTGTCAGTCCGCTTGCTGCACTAGAAAAGCAGAAGCGTGCTCTCGTGAACGACGGAATTGCCGCCTGCCTGTATCCAGCGCGTACTGCAGCTTCTTCGGCTGGGTTTCTATAACAAATCACATTTACATACTGGTATGTCATCGACAGGGTTAGCGCCATCAAAAGTCTCTTTCCCAGGCAGTATGGCTACACACACCATCAACAAGTCAAGTCTTCTCCGGAATTTGAGGAACGATATGGGATCAGGACCGGCTCGACGAATCCCCAAACCCAGGCCAATGGCTTGAAAAGCCTGGTTTTGATGGCTTGGAAGAGCCTGACATTGACGGGTCTGCGTACCTTTGTTGTATTGGATATGAGGCGCTTGGCTGTGATGGGTTTGGAAAGCTTGGCTGTGATGGGGTTGAAAAGGTTGGCTGTGGTGGTTTCAGGGTGATTGGCCGTGACGGATTCGAGGAACTTGGCTGTGACGGATTCGAGGAGCTTGGCTTCGATGGAGTCGAGGACGAGGCCTTGCGGGCATCTATCTGAGCCTTTGCGATACCCTCCACCCTGATATAGAGGCTGTTCAAGACCGTGGTAGCTTGTGGTTTCCATTTTGCCCGGACGGCCTCGTGGCTGCGATCGCCTGTGAAAAACGACTCGTCAAATCCGCGCTCAAAGGTGTAATCCTTGACTGCGTCAGTCAATGCGACAATGAATTTCTCGGCGTGTTCCTTGTTGTTGATCTTGAACACGTAGGTCTTTCTCGTCTCATCCATTTCGCAGTCCGGCTCCAAGTATAGCATGGTCCTTTTCGTAACCATGGGCCAGATGCCCGGTCGCGAATCCCGCAAGAGCCATGTAGGCCAAGTCCCTGGAGGATAAACATAAAGCTTTTCCTCCGCACTGGCCGTCTGCTGTACTATGGTCACTTTACCGCTATCGTCCTCGCGTTCGGTCAGGAGCGCCCTGTCATGAATGTCGTAGATATGGTAGACCGAATCTCTGATAAAACCAGGGGTTATGTCGCCGAAAGCGACCGTATCAGCCGGGATCTTAACCTTGTCGCTTGAGTAGTACCATTTGGACTTCCACATTGTAGTGACAAGACTGGCTGGGATTCGCAGTCAGATTCGAATGAACGATGCGAGACTGAGTCAGTAGGGCAGAAACAGATGGGTCAAAACAAGTATCGAGGCCAAATCGCTGATATACCTGAGAGGCAAGACACCCTATCGATCCTTTCAGCAAGGAGAAGTTCTCCAGTTTACTTTAGCCCGCCTTCGAGTTGTCTACCCGACGAGGGGGTGCAGGTCACCTTTCACAGCCTTCCCGGCTCCTTTGTCACCTACACTTCTCAATGCCTTGTTGGAAGGCGAAGCCATGGTCAATAGCCCTGAATTAGAAGTCCAACCAGGATTCCCAAAGGGACTGAAGCAGCCGCCGGCCACTTGAGCTGGCCGTAGATCACTTCGAAGAAGATGGAAGTGGCAAGGCACCTTTCCCCCCCTTCGGCAACTCACTTCTTGGCGAAAACATTTTAGCGCCAGATGGAGGAAAATGCGAGCTCGATCAGCATTTCTGAATGAGAAAACTAGCCATGCTGTCAAAAGGATGTCCAAAGAGTCCATTTCACGGTCTGGCTAGTCTCGAGGCCCTTCGGGATCAATGTCGCTGCCAACGTTGCCAAGCTTTCGATCGCTCCGTTGCCGTCCACTGTTGTAATTGAGTAGATTGGGTTTAGTATTCGCTCAGCCGATGAGAGGTTGGATGACGAGCCAAAAAATATCTTCTTAACTATAGACGTCACAAGATCAGGGAAAGGTGATCAGCCAACGGTCCGAAGCTCTAGTTGAGTTTCATTCAGGAGCATCCGACAAGTCCGAAGATGCCGCCGATAATGCCCCACCACCAACACCGCGCTTGCCCTTGCCTCGCCGCCCTGAAGAAGCTGAGGATTTGCCTTTGCTGCGAGAAGCTGGGGTTGCGGAGCCGTTCGACTTCCGTGGCTAAGAAGCGTTGTGAGAGATGTCGATGAAGGGGAAGAGGTGGAGTAAGGCGTAAATAGGAGGTTCGGGGTATAAAAGATGATTGGAAGGATAACGTGGGGGGAAGAGACTTGAGTCAATAAGAACCGGAAAGCGGTAATGGTGTGCAATATAGCTAACCTTCTTCGACGGTGTCACCGCTTCCACCTTGACATCCGCATCGCCGTCTGATGTGCGCTGAAGCTTGACTTCAGACAGAGAAGAAGAAAGGGAGAACGAGCCAAACCTTTGCTGATCCGCTGTTCTTCGGCTTCTTCTCGGCTGTGTCTGGTTCGGCCTTCACCCTCTTCGCAGCCGCTGCCTTCTGCCGAGGAGTCGTCACTTTCGCCAGCGTCGTCACCTCCTCACTGTCTGCATCCCCATCGGGGGCGCTCAGAGGCGTCGAAGACATGCTGCCCTCCTGAGACCCTTCATCAGGCAGGCGTTGCAGTGATAGCGCCAAGAGAAACTCACGGAGTCATTGTCACCGCCTTTGCCCTTCTTGCTCCGGCTACCCTTCCCTCCCTTGCTGACCTTCGGCTTGATCTCGATACCTTCCGGCATCTTCTGCAACTCCTCTACTACTGCTGTGGTCCGCCCGCCCACTTCGACAAAGACGATCGTTGCGGGCTTCCCATCAGGCTGAGAAACCTCAGCCAAATCCTTACGCTGTGGCTGGCTGGTACTCACCAGCGCGAGGAAGCTTTTCCCTGCCGGCTTAACATCGTCCTCATCGTCCGATCCGGCTGCCTCGAGGGCATCCTGTAGCGCCTTAGCCTTCTTTGCCTGGGGCGTCTTCTTCTTCCCCTTTCCCCATCTCCAGCGGAATAGCCAGTCTTCGGGGAACTGCTGAGAGTCCGCGTTGACGCCGACAGCTGTGAGAGGGATGTTGCGGATCTGAAAGTGGAGGTTTTTGACATTTTGCTCGGAAAGGTTCGGGACGGGACAGGAAGGGTGAATGCGTCCTTGGTACAAGATCCTGGGCGCCTCGTCAGCAATCCTTACTGGCTACGAAGTTGGGAGGCCTACTCGTCCGCGACCCACTGGTGGCAGTCACAGCGTCAGTTTCTCCTAAAGCACAGGACTCCTTAGACTGACGTTCCCGACACCCGCGCTGAATGCTTGATCCATGATCATCCCCTTCACCGTACCCTTCTTCTTGGCGATGAGCTCCTTGAACTCGTCCAGAGATGGATGATCGAGGACAGGGTCGAAGCCAAGAAGCGACACTGGAGGATGCTCGATAACTGGGTCTGGGATGAGACGCAGACGGGCTAATCGCCGAGCTGAAGGCGCGAAGAAATCCGGTCAGCAGGTTATGTCTCTCATGCGACCGACGGACCGTCTATGAAAGCGAGCTCGCGGGGCTCCTGCGATACGGATCCTGGTTGAGGCTCAAGCTCTACCACACTATGGAAGGTCTTAAGACTGATTCCGCTGAGTCAAAGGCGGCTCACAACTTGTAGAACTGCGTCGCATGTCAGCGGGACATGCATGTCTCTCGGGATGCGATCATTACCTTAGGCGGCCATATTTCAGCATTCTCCTTCGGTCGACGTCGGTACCAGGTGGGTTCCTGCCCTTTGAGCTGCAAATGTTGAGCACACACATTTACAGCGACAACAGCCTCACCTGTACCATCCCGGTCATACCGAAATGCATGACTGGCAATCTGCCCTCCCCTGAGAGGGTCATCCAGAAACTACAGGACCAGTCGACTCAACGCCGAACCCGGCCTCCGCGAATGGTTGGCTCACGTCTTTCCCTTCCGCTCGCATCCCGTGATTGTTCGTCCTTCGATCGCTTTCGCCTGGTGCTTGGGTCAGTCCAGCTTCCACCGGGGTCCCTCTTGTACGACGGCCACACGGACATCACGTACAAAAGTCTCATGAGTCGTCCCGCCAGTGTACACGATCTTGTCCTCCTTCGCATTGACCGACTTGATCTTGTACCCACGGCACGAGTCGTGGATCAGCTTGCGGGCTCGTTCAACCTCTACCGTCCACATATCAGTTCCGACACATGAGGTGAAAGGCGATCCTTGAAGCTCACCTGGCAGCTCAGGCATATCGGAAAGGGCCTTTCTTCCTTCACGTCAAATACTCGCTATAGCTCCAAAGATCTGTAGCCGTCGACATTGCTTTCCATCCCATACGTCATCTATAGGTACGACCGCCACGTGGCGCGTGCCTTGGCACTTTGGGCGGCGACACACCTGAACAGAACTCATCCCATATTACATCGATATCATTCGGTATGCTAGCTCCTTACCGTCTGCAATCAGCACACAGCATGGCGAGTCTTAGCACTCTCTCCCCATTTTCAACAGCGGATCGACGGGAACGCTTACTCCATGCTCTCACCCTTCTCGGACGAATCGCCTTCCTCTACCGGATATCACGATTCGTCTTCCTTGACGGCTACCGGCATGTTCGCGCTCGAGGATTGGCACGATCCATCACCGAGATATACGCTAGTCTACGGAATGTGAATCCATGCTCGTTTTTGTGTGAGCACAGGCTGAGCTAGACAACAGGTCATCATTCGCCTCTTCCTCAGACTCCCCTCGTCTCAAGCCAGGCTCAGATCCGAGCTCTCGACCGCCCGGGAAATGCTCCGGTCCAAGCTGGCACCATCCACATATCCAGACGGTGTCAGGCTCACTTCGGTACGGACATTACCTGAGCACGGGCGGGATCGAGGCTGGTTGGAAGAGGAGTGGCGAAATTTGAGATTGCTAGAGAAGGGGGATGTCAGGGAGGGACGCGTCAGCGGGACGGTATATCATGTGGGTTCGATGACTAGCAGAGCTCAAGAAGCTGAAGGTGGGGCAACACAGGGCGGAGAGGAGCTCAACTCGATCATCAAGGAGGCGATGGCGAATTTCATAGTGTCGAATCCGTTACATCCGGATGTCTTCCCCGGTGTGAGGAAGATGGAGAGCGAGATTGTCAGCATGTGCCTGACCCTGTACGCCTCCATTTCAAGTATCAGAGGTCATTCCCTGATACGATGATCAGATTCAACGGCCCGAAAGGAGCAGGCACGAGTATGTCTAGACTGCTTGACGCCAGTCAGACATTGCTGACTCCGTCGGTGGGTTTTAGCTACTTCGGGAGGTACTGAGTCCATACTATTATCGGTCAAGACCCACCGGGACTGGGCACGAGAGACGAAGGGTATCACTCGACCTGAGATGTTAGTCTTGATATCCCATCCAGAATTCAATGCACGCTGACCGGCGGATCGATCAGGGTCGTTCCGGTCTCTGCACATGCTGCATTCTGGAAAGCCTCGCAATATTTTGGGGTGAAGCTGCACGTTGTACCAGTGAACGAGGTGACGAGGAAGGCGGACCTGAAGTGGATGAGGAGGGCCATGTAAGTGAATTTCAACAATTTGGCTCCGCGAGTACTGATTCGCTTCAGTAATCCCAACACCATCATGATTGTCGGCTCGGCACCTAACTATCCTGATGGCATGATCGTGCGCCCCCTCCCATCCACAGCCATGCGAACGCTGACTGCAGCCACTTTAGGACCCCATCCCCGCTCTCGGCGCACTGGCGAACCGGCATAACATCGGCTTGCATGTCGATTGCTGCCTCGGGTCCTTCCTCATGCCTTTCCTGGATCGCGCTGGACTGGGAGACGGTGTTGAGAGATTCGATTTCGGTGTCGAAGGGGTGACGAGTATCAGCTGCGACACCGTGTGTCCTGTTCGTGGGAAGAAACGCCATCGCTGACATCGTTTCAGCACAAATACGCATTCTGCCCGAAAGGTGAGGACGGTTGGCAGCTTACGAGCTTTGCAGCTGACTTCATGGGACAGGCTCTTCAGTAATATTGTATCGATCGGCGGAATTGCGGCGGTTTCAGTACTACGTGATGACAGACTGGGCTGGAGGCGTCTATGCTAGTCCATCCATGGCGGGATCTCGGTGAGCGGTCTCTGTTTGCCATTACGTGCTTCCGCTGAGACCGCGTTGCTAGCCCTGGGTCGATACTTGCCGGCGCATGGGCAATCATGAACCACATGGGAGCCGAGTGAGTCGTCCGGACATCCTTGGTCGTGCGAGGCTGCCCCAGTCCCCGCAATTGCAATCTAAATTGTGAATTGACCAATTCCATGGTAGCGGATACACCGAATCTTGTCGATCCATTGTCACAGCCGCCCGTACCTTCGCCACCATCCTCACCACCGGCTTCTCCACCGATCTCTTCGTCCTCGGCGAGCCTAGAGTGTCCGTAGTCGCATTCGGGAGTAAAACGCTCAACATCTATGCGATTGGGGACGGGATGAGTAAGCGGGGCTGGCATCTCAACGCGCTCAGCGCGCCAGCAGCACTGCATATGGCTTTCACCGTGAGTTGTGTCGTCACGGATCATGGAGGTTTTGGCAGAAGCCCGATTAGCTGTTGAGTGCTCGGAATGTGGACAAGCTGGTGAGCGATCTCGAGGAGGTAATGGAAGATGTCAGAAAGAACCCAAAGGATGAGGGGGACATGGTCGCACTATACGGTGAGCTGCAATCAGCGAGAACCGTCACGTCCTGGCTGATCGCTCGAATCATAGGACTGGGACAGACGAACGTCGGCCCGCATGTCATTGGCAGGCTCGCCGAGACCTACCTGGATGTCTGCTTGGAATAGCAAGACGTCGACTCGATCGCCGGCTGTTTAGTACCTTTTTGACATTCAGTACCTCTGTGATACACGGGGACACTGGGTCATCATCATCAAGCATTAACGATTCTCATTGGTCCTTCTTCACTTTCTTCCCCTCTCCAGCCTCCGCACTGGATTGAATCCGCGGTGGGAGCTGCCCTACATCCGTCTGGGCGTATATATGTCGGATTCTCTCGTACTCGACTGATCTCGTCAGCGCCGCCGAGTACACAAAACGGAGAGGCGTACCGCAGTTCCAAAACTCGTCAATACTGGCATACCCGACCGCCATATTCGTCCCCACCCATTTCAACTACTCCACTATCAGCCCAACTCTCAACAGGAGAAATTTACGCACAGCATGCTCGAAAGGCATATCGTATTTCCGCATGACCGTCACGAAATAAGCAGGCTCCACCACCAAATGCTGCCCCCTACAATCAGCTCATGCATGCCATCCCGGAAGAATAGGGGTGCAACTGAGGAGGACCTACCATGACCCCCGCGAAACCTGTTGACAGCGGCAACAACCACTCCCCGCCATACTTCACGATCAACTCCCTAAACATCGTCCCGTACCGTCCCCAGCCGCAGTGGGCGTATCCCAATGCCGTCAGTCCCAGGATCGCGGGGAGGGCGTAAGGGAACAAGGATGGCGGGGAATAGTAATCCACTCGAGGCAACTCCGGCTGATCCACCCCAATCCACCGATGAATCAGCTTATACCGATCTGCAAATTAGAATGACTGACGACCGAGAAATGCGCTAGGGCTTGATCTCGCCATTTATACAGTCGGGGCCGGACAAGGTATGGATCCTTGATAGGCGGGTCAAATGGGAGTTCGAGCTGTAGGGAATCGCAATTGGGTGGAGGATGGATGAGGAGGGTTAGGGATTGGCCAGTTGGGGAGAGGGAGATTATGTGGATGTCGCCTAGGTGGCCGAGATGGGAGGTGCGGTGCCTCACAATGGCTAGCCAGGCTGGATTTAGCAGGAGTTGAGGGTGGAGAAGACTAGAGGAAGATGCGGACGGACCGGTGAGGACATCTTGTTGGCCGTTCATGTACGTCATCAAAGAGTCCCTGCACACTCCATCAGCGGGATGAGACTTGAAAGGAGACGGTCGGACAGCTCGCGTTGTCCTGGCGTACTCCGCTGAGCCATATCGAAGGTCGCTGAGCTTGGGGTGTCAGCAGTCAATGTACAGCAATCTTGGGCATTCCGTAAGCTTCAGGCACAATCAGAACATGTTGCCACGTGTTGTCCATTAGGAGGAGTTGGGGAGGCCCTCAAGGGCTTTCCAAAGAACGGATGCAGCGAGCTCTAAAGTGCTAGTCTGCATTGGAAAGGAGGTAGACTGGTTCGGATCCCACAGAAATACATGTAAAATGACCGTACGTCTGCTCAACATCCTTGCGAGATTTGCGGCTCATCAGTGGTTTGCTGATCACAGGCTCGTCCGAAGCCTCCGTTGACCATTGTGATCAAGCTCGGTGCGTCTCGCTCTCACTCGGCCCCCATAGAGCTACCTTTCCTGCCACTTCGGTATGACCATTCAAAGTGGCATACAATTCATCAGAGACCGGACTCTTTGCAGCGCACTTGCTTCTCAAAGGAGTCATATAATTTCATCCGCTGACCCCTGCTCGCTTAGGCACCTCCTCCATCGTCTCCCCCGGCTACCCCTTCCTCCCCCACCTCCAGCTCCTTTCATCCATCATCGAAACAGTAGTCCGCCTCCGCGAGCTCGGACATCGTGTCGTGCTAGTCTCTTCTGGTGCTATAGGTGTGGGGTTGAGGCGGATGGGGCTGAAGGAACGGGGGAAGGGGTTGAGCCATAAGCAGGTCAGCGCTCATCCGCTTCGCTCACCTGAGAATCAAGTAAGACGCAGCGACTACACAGCGCTGACGCGGAGTCCAGGCGCTGGCGGCAATCGGACAGGGCCGTTTGATAGCTCTGTATGACAACCTGTTTTCCCAGCTTGATCAGCCGATCGCGCAGGTGTTGTTGACCAGGATGGATATCTCGGATGTAAGGAATTTTCAAACTGGTGCCTGTGTGCTAGCTGATGATACAGCGGATTTAGCGGACACGATACCTGAATGCGCAGAATACCTTCTCGGAGCTATTGCAGATGGGGGTGGTGCCCATCGTAAACGAGAATGATACGGTCTCGGTCTCGGTAAGCACCGCGGACCCTCGCAGTAGAGCAGTCTTGGTTGCTTCCTCTTGGTGTATAATGACGGGCTGACGACAACCGCCATGCAGGAGATACAATTCGGTGACAATGACACTCTGTCTGCGATAACGTCTGCGATTGTCCATGCCGACTACCTTTTCCTCCTCACCGACGTCCGATGCCTGTGAGTGTGAGCGGATTATTCCAGTCGAGCCGGCTGAAAGGATCGCCACCTTAGGTACACCGATAACCCACGGCATAATCCCGATGCTGAAGCCGTTCGAGTTGTCCGCGATATACAGAAGATCCGATCACAGGGCGAGTACAACTTTCTTCCAGATATAACTGCTGACCAGCCTGAAGTGTCGACGTCCACTCTTGGCAGCTCGCTCGGTACCGGTGGCATGTCAACGAAGCTCATCGCTGCCGAGCTGGCCACCGCTGCCGGTGTCACGGCGGTGGTCATGCATGCCGCCCATGTTTCCGACATCTTTGGGGTCATCGAGACTCAGCCTGGACACGAGGACGGACCGCTTTGTACGACCTTCCTGAAGAGGGAAGACCCGATCAAGGAGTAAGTCTGCTCGATGGAAGAAGGCTGATGGGAGTCGGAAATGGTGGATAGCGCATGGACTGCATGCGGCTGGGATCATTGTGTGAGTCGCTGTCCATACACGGGTGACAATGCCTGATATCGAGAGCAGGATCGACGCGGGGGCGCTACGAGCCATCACACGGAAGGAGTCGGGCGGAAGATTACTCCCTGCAGGAGTTGTACGTGTCGAGGGGGTGTTCGCTTCACATCAAGCAGTCCGGCTAGTCGTGCGGCGGAGACGGAAAATCGTCGAAAGAACGCTTAAAAGCGCCTCCTCAGCTCGATCCTCGAGCAATGAAACATCACCCGACCCATCCAGCCCTTCACTCGCGGGTGCCCAAATCCTCCATCCTATACCTCGGAATCGCCCTATCGATCTTCTGTCCGGAGCGATGACCGATATCATCATACAGCCAGACACGCCGAATCTCAAACCCGTCATGTCGCTGTCGTCGTCCATCGCCTCTCTCGACCCTCTCTCGCGTAGTGTTCCCCCTAGCCCGGCGCTCCATGCTATCACGGAACGGCTGGCTGCCAATAATATCAGTGCCAGTCCGCTAGCCCAGGAATTGAAAACGGTTCCTGAGGCTCAGGTATTGCGAGATCGCGGAGAGGCGGATGGTGATGAATGGGAGGAGGCGGAGATCGGGAAGGGTCTGGCGCAGTACAATTCCGTCGAGATCGACCGGATAAAAGGGATGAAGAGGTGAGTCCGGTTCTTGCCCTTTGAAGCGTTGGCACTGATGATGGGCAGTTCCCATATCGAGCAGGTCTTGGGGTACTCTGAGTCGGAGCATGTCGTTGACTCCATCACCTTCTTCTGAGCATGTTGCCCTGCATATGTCGTTTCAATTTCAAGCTATAATGACACGGATGAGATGGTTGTTGACCAGCCCCGCTCAAGCGCGTTGGTGGCGGCGGAGGTATTTTCAGGGAAAATATCTGGCTTTTCTCCGGTTTGCCCACGAAAGAAAGCATGAATGTTACGATATATCGTATAATGAGTGTCAAAGACCCAAGTAATCCTCATCTCTTCTTCCGTCCACCCTCTTTCCTCCGGCGCACCGGCTCCTCATCGCTCTCTGCCTCCTCCTCGACTGGTGGTAACGCC
>JAABUY010001087.1_pt1 | contig 39029 bp, 36 predicted proteins | sample 5560271 | NCBI WGS metagenome assembly JAABUY01 (sample SAMN10711886, study PRJNA513374) | rock metagenome | isolation source: Antarctica rocks | place: Antarctica: Victoria Land, University Valley
AGGGTTGTTGGGGGGGTTGTTAAGGAGGGACTGGAGGGGAGGGCGGGGGAGGTGGAGTGTAAGGGAGGCGGGGGAGTTTTTGAGAGGGGCGGGGGTTTGGGGGGATGGGGATGGCGGCGTGGGGAGCATTTGGGATGGGGATGGCGGCGTGGGGAGCATTTGGGATGGGGATGGGGATGGAGAGGGAGAGGGAGAGGGAGAGGGAGAGGGAGAAGGGGAGGTGGGAAGGGGGATGAGGACCGAGGACGTGGATGCAGGTGTAGTGAGGGCATTGCGGAATCTGTGGTGGTGGGTGGGCGAGGAGGAGTTGGTGCAGAGGTTGTTGTGTGATGGGTTAGTTTCCTTTCTTTTCTCCCTTCTCGACGCCTTTCAATTCCCGTCTGCTCTCCTTTCGTTTCTTTGTCCCTTTCTTTCTTTCGACCGTTCTTTCGACCCCTCAACCTTTCGCCCATTCCGCCTTTCCACCTTTCCACCCTTCTTCCTTCTTTCTCTCCTTCCTTTCTTTCCTTTCAATCTCTCTCCGTCCGACCGACTGACGCATGGCGCCCGGCGGGAATGGATGCATCCCTAGGCCCAACGACGAGAAGCGCTTCTACCGCGCCATCTGTCGCTTTCGCGCCGCGGCCGACGAGAGATACGCGCGGGCGGCTTGAGGGCGTTGGGAAACGGAAATAGAAGAAAAGAAAAGGAAAGAAAAGGAAAGGGGAGGGGAGGGAGGGCTCCGTCCGTGCTGGCTGGCTGGGTTCCTTCGGCTTCTTCGGCCTTTGGCTTCCGCCTTTGCTTTTGCCTTTACTTGTGCTCTTCGTTCCTGGCGGGTTTGAGTCGCGCGTTTGGGTATGGTGTTTTCCTGGGGTTCTGCTCTTGTCTGGGTTATTGATTCTTCAGGAGTTGGTATTGAGAAAGCCGTCGCGGTGTCCTCTTCTCCGGCCGTGATTCTCGGTCCTGGCGTCTTGGTCGATAGTCGATGTTTGGACGAAGAGACGCATTTGGATGTCTAACCGCAAGCCCCAAATCAAACCAAGACACGATCATGACCAAGCTGTTTAACATTATATATATATATTGAGTTGTTCCAGTGATGCGTTGCGAAAATATACCAGACTACCACCCTCCCATATCTACCGCTACTCAACACACTCCCCCTCCCCCTCTCCCTCCCTCCGTATAGTCGCATCCTCTCGAGTATTCGGTCGAAAAGAGATGCCCGAAATCAACAGGCATGCTAAAAGCAGACAGCCGCCGTCCCCTTTTCCCTATGTGCAGTGACCACACCCGAGATTAAATAGAAGGCCTAGCAAAACACACAGAACAAACCTCCGCGCGTCAAGCATTATTTCGAACTGCATACGAGAGATGGAAACTGTGACGTTGCAGCAAGGAAAAGACCCGCGAACCGGTCGCGGAAAATCGAGTTGATCAGACAGCCGCCCATTGACGAAGAAAAATGGAGTCGATAAGAAATTAAGCTGACGTGGTGTGGAGAAAGCCAAGCATTGCTGTCAGAGGTGTCGGTGGCAATGTTGGTGTAAGCGTTCCGAACGAAAAGATTCGCCAGTCTTGCGAGGACGAATCAGGAGACGAGACTTCCGAGCCAGCAGAAGCTAGTATCCTATCCGTATCCGCAAGTTTGATCTTTGATCTCTGACCCTTTAGGGCGCCCTTCGATTCAAAGCCTTGAGCATATCACTGTCCGCACTCGTCCTCCCTCCCTGCCCATCTCCCGGACCCAGCATGTCGCTCACCCTCATCCCTCCGCTGCCCCTCGAACCACCCTCTCTCGCCGCCTGCTGACTCTGATTCTGACCCGGTGGTGGGGTGCGGCCGTTGTCTCCGGTAGGAGGCAAAACCTGCGGGGGATGTAAGCCGGCCCCGAAGTGATAGCCAGACGAGGATGAATTCGAGCCGTGCGGAGAGCTTGACGCGCGCTGTTCGTACGAATAGGTGCTTTGCGGGCTCCCCCGACGTGTTTGCTGAACCGGAGCGGGGTAGTACGGTTGTTGCTGCTGTTGCGGCACGGGAGGTTGCGGATACACCGAGGAATGATAGCTCGTGCTCGAGCTCGCCGGCGAGACGGGCGCTAGGTTCGTGGGATCGGGGTACTCGTACCCGCCACCGGAACCCGGACGGCCGCCGACGGAGGCGGGGATGCGCTGCTGTAAATGATCAGGGTGTGAGGACGAAGCTGGCTGGTTCGAGGAAGGACTCTGAGCAAAAGGCTCGGCAGCAGAAAGGCGGGCACGCTTGCGACTCACTTGATCTGGTGGATGAGGGGTCGGGCCACCTCGATCGTCATACATCGGACTCGGCGCTTGGTAGGTGAGAGTAGGGTTGTGGATGGGGTAACCTGGAGGGTAATTGGGGTCCTGGGGTGGCATCGGACCGAGAGGTTGGCCATGCGCCCCGTAAATCACCGGAGGCCCTTGTTGCGGGTAGAGGGATCGGCCACCACGCTGCGGTGGCATTCCGCCCGTGTTGCGGAGATGCGGGTAGGCGGTGTGCGCGGGCACAAAGGCTTGCGCTTGAGAGGAGACGGGGGTAAAGATGCATTCCTGCTGGAAACGCTGGCAGTTGGTGCAGCGGCCATCCTCCGAAGCTTCGAAGCCGGAACAACGGATCTGTCATCGTCAGTCTTCCGGACAGGGCAGAGACGGGCTATGACCCGGGCGAATTACTTTGCGCCTCCGACAATATCGACAAGCGATCGCAGTCCGCTGCCTCGGAGCCGGCTGATTGAAACTCATGTGTTGCGGCGGTCCTCCGCGGTAGGGATCTTGGGGGTGTCCTTGATACATGGAGCGAGGCGGAGGGAGTGGGTAGAGGTCTTGGTGATGTTGTGGCTGTAACGTGACCATGTCTGTCCTCGGGATCGATGATGGATGGTTTCTCAAGTCCGATGGCTCCTGTGGTTCGCAACCGATTAATTTTGCAAGTAAATTTAAGTTATGGCAAGAACAACTCACGGCGTATTCGGGTCTCTGTGGATATGGCGGATGACTATCCCACGGCGACGGCGGTGGTGGATATTGTCCAGGCCGATTGGGGTCACTGGACATTTGAGGGTGAGAGGTGAGAGGTGAGAGGTGAGAGGCGGAAAGATTTCTGGTCCTTCCCCGATTAAACGTGGCCGCACACTATGCGGGTGTATATAACATAATAATACTCGGTTCGAAGAGGAAGTGTGGAAGGTCGAGCGAGGGTGGGACAGAGGTCGCCAGTCGAAGCGTGCTTTTTGATTGAAAACGTCGTGTCTCGGATGGCGCCGTGCGTAACGCCCGGAAGATGAGGGAAAGCCTGACCGGATGGCTGAACACGAGGGGCAAGAATGAGGTCAGGTAATAGTGTGTAAGTATGTAAGGTATGTATGTATGTATATGTGTGTGTGTGTATCTGTATGAGTACGGTCTTGTCTACCCCGGGACCGCGGTAGTGGAACAGGATAGGATGGGATATGGGATGGGGTGGATGTCAAGGATTGGATATGCTGGTTGCTGGTTGCTGGTGTTGGGTATGGTGGGAAGAAGCAAATGATATGAAAATGTACGAGTTGTACAAAAGATTGGGTGTGTGTGCGATTTGAGTTGGGACGGGGTCGAGTAAGTTGAGTTCCAAGAGAAGAGAGGTGGAATTGATTGGTCTCTGTCTCTCTGTCTTTTGCTCGCTCCTTTGAGCCCACGAAGTCAGATCAGAGAGATGATAGATGATGTTGGAGGGATGGATATGTGAGTGTGAGATGTCTGTGCCCTCTGAGTCTGAGTCTGCGTCCGTGTTGGAAATAAGAACGATAATATTATTAATGGAATAGAATCCAATATAATTGAGATGGTCCCGGCGAATGGGTACACGGGTTTTTTAGGTTGTCCGCTCTGGCACAGTCCGCTACCTCGAACTTTAAACGAGAGTCTATTTAAAATACACCTGGCTTCGGTAATTTAATCCTTCCAAACGAAACAGATCCAGATACCTGATACCCAAGGTACAAATACCTACCTTAAGTTATACCAAAGATATCACTTACTGTACTTGTCATGTGAATCAGCCTCCGTCCTCTCTCCTCTACTCTACTTGTTTCGCTTGGGGTCGAAAGAAGGATCAAATAGGATCGGATGAGGGTGTGGAGCGGACTGTAGATGGAGGATGTGCGAAAGCCACTGTTAGACACGGATACGTACGGAGTACATTGATCCGTATTCTAGTAGGTAAGGTACTCGGTCGAAGCAATGCTGAATAAGGTATATAGTACGTTGGGCACAGAGAGCTAAAGCAATCAAGGACAGAAAAGTAGGTAGTGCTGACATGATTTGGGCCTCGTGCTTTATCCGAGAGGCCAGGGCTGACGGCCCCTTGGCTGGCTGATCGCTTTGTTTCGGACTTGCTTGGTGACTTGTTTGATCAGACGAGTGACTCAAGGGTGTGAGAAGATGGATAGGGGGTAGAAGAAATGGAAGTACCGCATGTTGTCTACAGAGCAAAGTAGGTAAGGTAAAGTAGGGAGGATGGAAGTGACTGCTCACAACTTATATATCGGTGAGTAAGCGAGCCGACAGTGTCACAGGACCATTTCCCGAACCGCACTCATCACGGGCGCTCGAAGTCGATGCCGATGATGACCATGATGACAGCCTGGCAAATGCGCAAAAACCAAAAACCAATTGATCAGAAACAAGAAAGCCTTAAGGGTATGGATGGTCATCGTACAGATATCTCACTTTAAGGTTTTCCATCTAACCGAATGAAGGTCGCTTTGCAGCGGCCATCTGCATCGCACATGCATATGGTATGGTAAGGTACTAGGTAGGTAGGAAGGTAAGGTAAGGTAAGTTAAGGTAAGGTAAGGTAGACAACGCATCGCATCGCATCGCATCGCATTGCATTGCGATACAGTGCTGCAGTGCAGGGTGCAAAGTAACCAACGTACTTCGGACAGGGACGGCAACTGGGAACATGGCATGGCATAGCGTGGCACAGCATGGCCACAGGGTTGCCCGCTCGTAGGGTGCAGTGCGGTGTAGTGCATGCACTGGACTGGGATGCAGCAAATCTCGCTTTGGGACCGAAGCGAGCGGATGCAATGCACGCAGGCTCAGCCCGTCCCTTAGTCTCAATAGTGCCGCCGCCTTGGGCCCACCACCCGGCTACTACGGTACCTTACCAAGTACCATACGTGACCTCGGATGCGGGTAGGTAGTGTAGTAAAGGTACAGTAGTAGGTAGCCAGGACGCGTACTCTCTTGACAACGATCAATTTCCGGTACAGAAAGTAAACTTGTTCGTACCTTGTCCAGATCCCTCTTGTTGGAGCTCTCAGTATTCAAGGACATAACAAAACACACCAACATGCAACATCTCAGAGCCATAGTAAGGGCACACAAAACAAAGCAAAACCAGAGGAGAAAGCAAAAGCAAAGGTTTAACCTGAAAGAGCCTGAAAGGGCATCAAACTGGGGCCGACGCCCGGGTCGGAAAAAACAGAAGGTATATCAAATGAAGATGACGGAAAGACAGGTCACGTCACGGGCGGGAAAGGCTGCCACGTGAGGATCTGCTGAAAATGGCAAATTAAAAGTCGTCCTCTCGCAGATTAATATCGAAGGGAAAGTATCGTCAAGGTATGGTACGGTAAGCTAAGGTAACCCCGAGATTTCGGTACTTGGGCGTCAACGTTTGGTCATCTGATGGTCATCTGACCAATGTGAACCCCTTGCCCATCAACAGCAAGAATTATGACCGTCTTCGTTCCTCAGATGTAACTCTTACCATATGCCAACCTTTGCACAGACGAAGCCCGTCCGCTTTGCCGTGTCCATTGCGTTAAGGTAATAAGCAATGGACGCCTGAGTACGGGCCGCCCAGTTCGGCACGCTCTGTCACTAAGGTACCTAAGGCGTTTGTATCTGTACTTTGTGACACGGTCGAGTCCAAAATCGAGATTTGAGAACAAAAGATGCTGGTGTAACATAACATAACCTATGCCATCAGAGTTTCGAGGGGCGGATGGACAGATACTGTACCGTGAAAGGAAAAGAGATCCTTCATTATTAGCCTTGCTCCTCAAGACTATCAACCCACGAATCATCGTTCGTAAGGTGCAAAGGGCCTCTGCTCGATCTTTCTTGATCTCTCCATTCTGACTGGTCTCTTTCGAATCCTTGTCGTGTGCATCCCATGCAGTATTTGTAGGTACAGTACCTTCCTCCCGTTCAAGAAGCCACCAGGCGCCGCCATTCGCGAGCCCTCTGACGGGCTGGCTATACGGGATAAGCAGAGGTAAAACAGGGGAAAGCGGCCCAGCATGTGGGAGTGCTCGGAGAAAAGCTCAAATGAAGGTAAGGAGGGAAGCCGACCGGCTGATGGCACAGTCCTGACTCGATCCGAGTCAGGGCTGATCGCGGAATGTCAGGCTGATGGAATTTTGCTCCATGAGGGCTGGCGGCCTCACACTTTTTACTATAGGTACAGATACCGTGAACGGTCTCAGACAGTTGCTGCGTTTGTGCGAATAATCAAGACGGTGTTCCCTCACTTGATGGTCTGATGTAAACTTCCTAGGTAGTGAAAGACCAAGAACTGTAGCTGAGGCCAGATTAGAGTCAGTGCTCACTGTCGGCCCGTCAGAAATCATCCGTGGTGGAAGTATCGTAGGTAGTCTCGCGAAGTAGCGAAGCGCCTACATGCCAGGCTGCTCATCACCGATCCACTTGTGCGACTAGTGACCCGACGGCCTGAAGCTTACCGCCACTAGGACTTCGCGCAGTTCAGCCTGACTAAGGTATACGAGAAGTAAAGAGGAGCGATGTACGTGGCTCCTTGGTGGGGAGACCCATTGTCATCGCGGAAGTGTCCGCCTTCGTAATCCTAAGATGTGACAAGTCTCGTCCACTTACTCCGTCCGAGCTCATGCTTCGGCTGCTTCCTTTGCATGCCCGCAAGTCAGTACTTGTATGAGGGTGTGAGGATGAACGCGAAATTGAAACCTTTTGACGCCTCGACGACTAGGACATTGAGTCGAATGGTGATGGCCGGCCCGCTGGCCGTCTGTCGTTAACCACACCCACACACATGCCGCAGTGGCACCTATCTGCGGTGAACACCTCCGCAGCTCTGTTCCGCGCCTTTGGGTTCGAAACTCTCCAACAGTCCGGTGCTGCGGCCTTTGTTACGGGAGATGGCCGGTAAGCTGCAGCAGCGTGTCTCACTGGCTGCGACTTGAGACGGTGGCGACGCTTGTGAAGCGACCGTGTGGGATCGCTAAACACCAACCCTTCGGTCCCTGCGGCTCGCTCCTTTCAGCGGTCAAGTTCTTGGCCAGATCTACCGTCCTGGGCGCGAATTCAGCTACTACTGGCTGCTACTGGGACGGTAAAAGGTACACCAAGCTCATAGTAATATAGTACTCTTCTCCAGTCTTGTGACACTGGTTTCGGCCGACATCCGGCTTAGTAGACTAGCTGTGCCTCGAGAGCACAGCTCGTTTCGACTTCCCAGGCTCCGGAGAGAAGCCGTCCGGAGGGAGCCATATGTGGACAGCGGGAAGGAACAGTGTGCCGGGCGTCAGGCATTCTTGTGATTATATTTAGAATCTTGACATTTATCGCTTCTGTCGACGTGCTCACGGGGCGCAGAAGGATTCGGTACCTAGAACGGCAAGTGGGCCAGTGCACTCGGGTGGGCATGGAGTTATGGATGGACGGCCTTCAAAGCTGCATGACATGAAGGCCGCCTCGTCGATTCCCATCAAGTGTAGATGAAATGCTGGTTTGCCCATTTCCAGTAGCCGCCGTATCTTCAATGGCTGCGGCGATGCAAGATTTTTGTGATTGATGTCCCCTACACCCCTGCCCAGTTGATGTAGCGTTTTACCCGATGGCCTGCGGCTCAAACCCCGTCAAGGAAGAGGCGTCATCCTCTTCCTTGCTTTGAAACGACAGCCACCTTCACGTACTCGTACATACAGTACACGCAGATGAGGCTGGGAGCAAGAGCTGTGGCCCCTGTATGGCTGCTCTTGCTGCTGGTTAGACGCCTTTTGCTGCAGCTCCTGCAGCATAATTTCATCGCACGGCCCGCTCCGACCAGTGCGCTGATCTTATGAATCCTTGTTGAAAATGTGCATTTCAGCTTTCGAGCCGAGCACTTGCTTTCATCCTTTCTTGGGTGTAAGTTATCGCATGTACCCCCGACTCAGGTAGCCTCAACTTCCAAGCGATGTAAGTCACGGCCGGCCGTCACACCAAGAGGAAGCTTATTGCAGAGCAATCAGGGATCTGCGCCTTTCAGAAAATTGCCCATCGTTCTGATTCATTTTAATCTTAGAGTGCAAGGACAGATCAAAGAAACCAACTCTTCCCGCCTCCTCCATGTTGTAGCTCAACGTAATGTCATGTCGTGAGGCGCATCCGTCAAGGTGTTCAGTGTCTGTTGATCCACACCACCTTGAGGCCGCTTCGATGTCCATAACGGAGTGTTACGGCTGTGTTTCGGAGAAAACGTCGTCCCACATTTTCTCAGGCACCCTCACCCTCACCCTCACCCTCACCCGCAACATAGAAGGGCTTGCAGCCATCTTCTGACAGGAGTCGGTCCGTGCTCTGTGCTGTCACATTGAGTGGCTTTTCGATGACTGCTGGTTGCATGGGGTATGAAAACCCACTGATCCATGGATGGCACAGACACACAAGCTGTACAGTAAGAGGACCATTCACTTTAGAGCCCGCAGTGTCTTGACCCTGTACAGAGCACCTGAAGGTGAGGTAGAATTGGAAAAGTGTAGCTTTAGGTAGGCCTAAGATATTATTGATTGGTACCGTATGGAGTGGAAAAGTACGGTAAGGTATTATTATAACGAAAAGCCAAAGCCAAAGGTAGTATCGCGCTATTGTAATATACCTCTAACCTTGGCGCCGGCTGGTTCCTTCCGAAGTTTGTTTGCTGGTTGGTAAGGTAGAACCTTGTTAGGGAAGTCCAGTGACTGATATTGCATGCGGGCCTACTGCAACTTGAACCCTGAAGTCGGGGACTAAGGTACCGTACCTAAAGTACCTAAAGTAAGGTATTTGCGGGTATCTTTCCTAAGGCCTCAGAGGCAGTAAGGTACCTAGACCGTTCCATGCAGCGGGCCGCGGCACCCATGGTCTAGGTAGGCGTCTGGTCTCTAATTCAAGGTCAGGTCAAATCAGGTCAGGTAGAGAAGAATAATAAATGCCAATGATGACAGATCATACTTCGTACAGTATGTACCTTATGCTTTGATGTGTCTGATAATGCGAAGCTGGGTACAGTTACGAAGTACGGCATCATGGCGCTGATACGGTGGCGAGCTGGGATATAGCTCTAGCCGGTGATCGGCCTCTCCTGATAATCCTTCCTACCTAACCTTAAGGCACTGTAAGGCACTCAGACGCTCCAACCAATAAACTCTAAAATCACACCATGCGCGCCAGCTGACCAATCTCGTTCTCTTCCTCCTTCCGAGTGATACCTAGATGGTGAGATGGTAAGCCGGTAGGCAAAGTGACCAGTCATATGGCGGGCTGACTCTAGGCCCGACTCCTCACAAGATATCTGTCTCCACCTTACGGTACCTTACCTTACCTCACCGCCGTGTACTCGTAGGTAGGTGCCTGACACGCCACTGCCTTACCCCTTAAGGCATCTAAGCTAAGGCCTGAAGCTCAGCCAAACTAGGTACCTTAGGTACCTAAGTATGAAAAGAAAAGCCACGGCGGTCAATGTTCATCGTCCGAGTCGGTGTTGCTGGAATCTCCCTCTGGCATAACCACGCTGTTGAGGTAGGTAATCTGTCGATTGCCGCAACGTACCGATCAGCTAAGCCTCTCGAAATGATGATGACCCTTAGCTTCGAAAGGAGAAACAAGAGAGATTGATCTTGACTCGATGTATGCGCAATGATAATATAGTATCAGTCATAGACTTACGAAAGGGACCATGATGCCGATCAATTCGGTGATCCTATTCAACCCCCCGGGCCCAAGTACTTCATCATCCTTGAGCTTCTTACCGACAGTGTAGCTGCGCAGCCGAAGAATATCTATGTTTTCGTTTCCGCTGTCAAAGCCCTGGAGTGGTAATTCAGCAATTTCAGAGATCAGCGCTATAGTGTCTGGGAAAAAGAAACAGGAGATTCCATATGAGTATTGTGAAAGAGTGCTCACACGCCGTGCGAAATGAGTTCTTATGTGGTAGCTGAAAACAGTGTAAAGAAGCAGCTCACCTTGGGCTTCGTCTTCAGTGCGTTCTCGCTATTCTGGCCCACGAATGCCTTGACCACTTTCTTCACGTCCTTGGGTATCCCTCCGAAGAATTCTTTACGGAGGCCAGGGTCCATCAGGACGCGCTTTATCTTGTGGGATTTTCTGTCCACATCCCGGCGTAGAAGCGCAAGGGGTTGCGCTTCAGGCATCCACACGCCCCCACCTGGCAACAGACAATTATATCAGTAAACTGGCCGACTTATTGCATCTCACTGTAGGACAAACAAGGTGCAGTATTGGTGATTCGGAATGAGGACCATACAAGTTCAGAGAAGACGTACCCACGAAGCTCCCACCGGGCTGGATCTGAACGTAATATCCAGCATACGGCCCTTTTCTGCCGGTCCTAGACCTTCGTTTTTTCAGATCAACCCAGGATGAATATTTTATGAGCGCGACTGTGCTTACCAGGCTGCAGAAAAATATATCTGAAACAGCGTGGACTGTTAGTGACGAGACTGGCTAAGACCGCAAACCACTCGACTGAATGACGTGTTGACGCGGGCAGATAACTTGCCTTGTAGGGTGTTGGGTCAGGACTGAATCGTATGTCTCTATAAATCCGGAACGTCTGTTGTTGAAGGGGTACGGATCAGCCAGATTCAACACGTCCCTCTGTCAATTTTTGCTCGCATACGTACTAGGTCTTTGGGTGGTAACTCGGGGATGGTCTCATCCTTCTCGATGATTTTCTCCGTCAGACTCTCCACAAACGTATCGAAATCCTTCTTTGATGTTCGGTAGTCTGCATCGTACACTGAAGATTTCGGCATTAGTTATATATTATAATGGCTGGAGTCAACGATCCAAAAAACGGGAGACAAGATGTGCGAGCTCACTCTTCAACCACTCTCGATCATTATTATCCGCCAGATCTCTGAGGAACAGCAGTGTATTGGGGTGTATAGTATCATCTCTATACGGCGTCTTCCCAGCTTCCCTAGCCTTCGGTATCTTGATCAAGACCTGCTTACCAGGCCCTAAGCCTGTCTTAACGCCAGGTCTCCAAAGTTCCTGCCCTTTACTTGAAGTCAACGTCCTGCCACCATTCTGTCGTCCAGCGCTTCTTCGTGTTGGCTTCTCTTCCTCACTATAATCATCTGCCTCCTCATCTTCTGATGCCCGCGGCGATGAGACGGCACTCGTCTCTTCGCCCTCGTAGCCGGAGCTTTCATCATCAGCCTCTGCGTTCGGTTCCGAACCGTTCGAATCCTGCTCGAAATACTGGCTCTTTTTGGGTGAGATGTTACTTGATGGGGGAGACACCTCTAGTGCTTTGGTCCGTTTGGATAGCCTCCGTGGTGCTTCAATAGTAGGTGAGAGCGCCCGTTTCCCTGGTGTGACTGTGGGAGACGATGCGACTTGCGCCGAAGCTGAACGACGTGTCATCCTGCAATAATATAGAATTATAGCAATACAGTGCAAGGTAGATGCAATGGCAAGTTATTGCAGAGCCAGTTCAAGCTAGAGCTGTGTATGGAGCATCATATGGCGACGATCAAGGTAGGTAAGGTAGGAGGTAGGTAGCTGTCGAGACTCTGACGTCTCATTGGTTGACACGCATTCGCGTTCGCGTGGTATATCTAATCTACGCGTCCCTAGCTTACCTTACTGCTGGTGAAATTATTCCCGCAACAATGTCAGCGACTCAGTCAAGCTTCCAACGAAAGAAGCAGAAGATCCTAGAAGGACTCGCAAAATCAGACGATGAGTATACTGATCTTTCTCCAAAAGGTTCTGTCGACGCAGGCATCCGTGACTTGATCGTAGAGATCAACCAACTGGATGGGATTGTAACGACGAGCAGCTGTGCGGGTAGAATAAGCGTTTACCTTGAAGGCAGGAAAGACTTCCACAGGAAGGGGAGTAATGTGCATCATGCCGAACCAGATGTCAGCACTCAGGACCCTCAGCTAGCGCAAGCAACCGTTCCTGGAGGTAAAGGCGCAGGAGGCAGGTGGCTCTATGTGTCTCACGATCCGCTACAGCTGCAGCGCAGCACGGATCTTGAGGACGTGCATGTCATGAAGCTTTTCGGTCTCTCCCCTTGTCTCGCTGGACCAGGCACCACGGTCGACAAAGCGACGCGATATGTGCGTGTTGCCTTTGAGCCCATGGTAAGACCTTTCACGTTGGCCGACGAACAGGGATATCGCTGATGGGGCAAGATCCTTCACGTGATGACGGCTTCCTTTCGGCACGCCCAGAAAGTGCTATCTGCTGCCATCAATGCTGGGTTCCGGGAGAGTGGCGTGCAGAGTCTACGTAATCTTTATGACAACGAAGCGCCCCCTATGGTGGCAGTCAGGACATCTGGCCTTGCGCTTGAATCCATTATAGGGTATCTAGAGGAAGGCGAAGGTAAAGAGTCTGTGAGGTGTATTGTCACTGAAGAATATCTCCGGATCATCGTCGGGTTGATAAACGAGAGGTTCAAGGCTAACACGGAGAGGATCCTACGGTTCAGGAGGCACCTTCTAGGCCCAGATTCTGGGCACAAATCCCTCAAAGGTGACACAGAAGGTTGGGAGGATGCGGATGCTAGGCGGCGACGCAAGAGAGCGGAAGGATTGCAGAAGAGCCGGGAGCTGCGCAAGGAAAGGACAGCTCCCTCCCCACCACCTACCATAGAAGATCCCGACCTGAAAGTATGGGACGAAAGTCACATACCAAACATATCCTGATCTTCGAGCGTCAATCAAAGTCATAAATGCACACGTATCGGGAGCGCAAACCCCCATCCTAGCCTTGCCTCCTCCCTCGAATCATAAAAGCCGTCCTTTCTTGCCCTTCCATCTCGTCGCCCAACCTGAGCGGCTCTTCCAAAACCACATACTCCACATCCACGCACCCCGCACCTCTCAACATGCCCTCTATCTCCTCCCTCGCAAACCCATGGTGAGCAATCGTATGCGTCGCAGCCCCCATCAACTTTTCCCCATCCTCCCCACCACCATGATGAGCGGCCGCGTGCGCGCCACCATGCTTCCCATGCGCATGCCGCACGAAATCAACAATCAGCAATACCCCCTTTCCAGGCTTCAGCCGCTCCACCAGGCGCTTCGCCGCCAGGGCCGGATCCTCGAAGTGGTGGAAGCCCAGATCCACGACCGCAAGGTCGAAATCGTAGAAGTCCGGTCCACTGACGGAAGGCGAGGGCTTCTCGCGGCCGAGCAGGTCGCCATGCGTTGCGGACATTTGCGTCGGGGAGAAGCCCTGGCGCGCGGCTCGGGCGTTGTACTCGTTCACCATGTTCTCGGAGACGTCAATGCCGCGGAACTCGGTGGCGTAGGGTGCCAGTGCCTGTGGTCTTGCGTGAATTTCTCGATCAGAAGGTTGCTAGGGCTCGCGGCGCATGGGGTGCGTACCCTAGATGCCATCCCGGGTCCGCAGGCATAATCTAAGACCCTTACACTCTTCGCCGGGTCATGGTTCCCTGTGTTCGCGGACTGCTGCTCTCGGACCCACTCCACGCCAATCCACTTTAGTCGGCTTTGGATCTCTCTAGTCACCTGGGCGAGTAATTCTTGTTGCCTTGGCTTGCTGTCGTAGCTTCCGGCAGCATTGCTAGAGAGCGAGGTAAGCGTTTGTATCAAGAACAAGCGGTCTTTGATGGAACGTACTCCCAATGCTTGCGATTGATCTCAGCGACTTCGTCCATGATATTTGTTATTCAGATTTGCACGGGCGGTTCTATGTTTCTAGCTTAGGAGGGCCGCTTGATATTTCAATGCAGTCAAGTAGCCTGAGTGAGGAAGCAGATATATAGATAAGTTTCGAGGGACGGCGAGGACGAGTGGACGGAACGTTCGTCTCTTATAGTAGGAGGCAATGCCACAACGGAGCCATTGTCATAAGTTTCCGAGCAAACTCAAAGATGTCTCCGCCATGCCAGGGTTCGCCAGAAACTTCTACGAAGACTGAGGTACTCTCCTTGTTCACAGACTACGTCCCGAGGCAAGTGAAGTAAATTTTAGAGTTGAATTTTCGTTACGGTTCATAGTTACGCCTGATAAATCCAAAGACCTGCACCAGGTGATGACGAAGACCTATCCATCGGCTTCGCAAGCAAGGCACGAGGATCAAGCAGAAGGCCAGCACTCCCTGAGACAACTTTTGTGATCCGTTCGCCACCACACAACCACGCCGACTAACCAGATCCCGAAGAACCGGAGTCGTCGCGGAGGACCTTCCTCAACAATCTCTCCAGCACACTCCACTCGAGCGCGGCTGCCATCGCCATCTTGAGACACCCCTTGTCGGCAGGCCATGGTACCGAGACGTCACCGAACGGTGATGGGCTGGTCCGAGGGCCAGCCTGGGCTGATGTCATGGCGAATGGGACAAGTGCGGTCGATGTCGTCGCCTCACGTATGATGGCGGCGTAGTGCTAGTGAGTCGTCAGCAACATACTATCTTAATGTGCTCCGCGCCTCAGTAAGATAACAGAGCATCTTACGAACTGTGAAGCGGGCCTAACGACGAGGGGGAAAAACATCGGATAGAGGGTATAAGGCCCCAACTCACCTCTATTACATCCTCCGGAACGCCTTCCCTTCTGCTTAACGTCTCAAACGGCCAGAAAGCTGCCAATGGCGAGATACGAATACCCTGGACAACGGACTCAGCAGCGGCTACTAACTTAGCTCTCTGCCACTCGCTGAAGCCTGGCGCGTTCAGCCCGGCATAAATCAGCTCAGTGAGGAGTTCTAAAGTGAGTCCGGGTGCACCTCCGCGCTTCAGTTGGGTGACCAGTGCTCTGATCTGCTGTTCAGTCGCCCCGAAGAGCAGGTCACGATCCCCTATAGTGTATAGGTGTGTACACCACCACGGGTACTATGTGAGGGTCAGCGACTGGTGGACTCAATTGGGACGGGATGATAGCGTTATACCTTCTCTAAAGTACTAACCAAAGACTCGTATGTGCGTTGCAGACATTTTTGGCTGAACGGAGACTAGTGCAACAACAGGTATTAGGGCAAAACCGGACAGCTAGTGGAAAGCTCCGTATCAAGTGGCTGGGATTTCAAAATGAACGATCAATCTTCTGGAACTCACACGATGTGGTTGTTCGGCATGCTTGACGAGCATTACCGTTTCTTCGCTAGTCAAGAAACTCCTGAATCCGGAATTGAACGGCTCGTCGTTTTGCATGATAATGGGGTTACCGCCTTGCCAGACCACATTCTTGGCGCGGGGAAAGAGCTCTTTCATCAAGACATCTTGGCAGCTCATTTCAACAGCCACATGCCGGTCACCAACGCGGAGATGGCGGCCATCTTCTCGGCTCCGTGTGAATTTGTTGACGACCGCGAGGGCATCGCCATAAGAGAGGAACTCGACGAAACAGTCCATAGTCTTCGAGGTTGATCGTTCCATGATTACATGGATTGCCACACCAAGATCAGGGGTGATGATCTTCGCATTGCGACCAAGAAACGCCATAATCTCCTGTTTTGTGACAGAGTAAGGGATCTGATCTGTGGTTAGCGCGCGATGACATTGTCACCATTCGGTTGAATCAAAGACAATATAGTGAAAGCCAGAGGGCAACGTTGGTTAGGCTAGCTACTATTCAACTCAAAGCTTCTACTATACAAGCCTAGAGCAACTCGGAAAAGAGGCAACCCAACAAAACCACTCACGAAGAACTCACATTGCCAATCTTAACCACTCCCCACTCAGCCGGACCTGCCTCCTTAGACGCCTCAACGAAGGGCGGGGCTCCTCCTTGCGCAGCTGCCTCGAGGCTGGGCTGCCCATTCTGGGTGAGTGCTTGGTATTGACCACTTGCCCCAGGAGCTACTTGAGGGTACATCGCGTCTCCCCCTGGACGGTAGTGCCGAACGCGCTTGGAAGGTGGCATCGAGTCACTTGCTTGGTAGTTGTACCTGGGCTCGACTGGGCCATGGACATTCGGACCCGAAGCGAGTGTTTGGTTTATGGTACCAACGGTAGAGAGAGACGATGCTGTAACTTTTTGTCCATAGGGCGCTTGCTGCTGAGGTTGCTGAGAGCTGCCACCAGTGTATTGCTGCATGGTCCAAATGCCCGCAGTAGCTCCGGGCTGTGGATTCCAGTCAGGTGGAGCGTACAAAGGTGTTTGCACCGCTGGTTTATTTGAACGTCTCGTCACCCGGTTCGTGGTCCTACCTCCCACGACCGGTCTGGCTTGCGTATACTGCTGTGGCTGCGTTCCTTCCATCTGAAGATTGGTGTAAGGACTAGGCCAATGGACTGGGATTGGCTGCGGATTGGCTGCAAACGAGACGTCTCCATAAGACTGGGGGGGTTGCAATGTAGTCTGAAAAGAAGGACGTGCAAATGAGCCTTGTCCGTAGCTCCAGTTGTCAAGCGCCATGTTCGGCTGTAGGGCCTTCTCAACTACGCTTTGCCCATGCAAGCGAGTCAAGTTTCGCACGTCTTGCCCGTAAGCAACACCATAACCGCTTCGTAAGTCAGTCTGGGCTTGCCTAAAATCGCTTTCAGTACGCCCGTGTTTGTGCAGGCCTGTGTAAGGAGCCGCACTCGGCATGGTAAACCCCTGTTGCATTCCCGGCTGCAACGGTCCAGCTTGCGAAATGCTTGACTGGAGATAGCTCGGATGAAAGGAGGATGGTGATGTTGGAGATGATGCCTTATGCTGTTCTGTTACTTGACTCGCAACTGGAACTGAGCCTTGCTGGGCCGAGTGAGCAAAGCTCGGACGAAAGATGTTTTGTGGTGCTGAAGACGAGGCGTGTTTCTCCCCCTGTGCTTGACTAGCAAACGGAAGTGAGAATTGCTGTGCCGAGAGACCATAGCTTGCCTTAGAAGAATCGGTCTCTGGTGCAAAGCCTGTCATATGATATTGTGGCTCTGGATCGAATCCAAACTCGTCAAAGTTCGAAGCCTCATCTGATGACCGTTGTGATGCAGCTCGTTGGAGATGAGTTGGTGCATGACGATCGAGATGACTTGGGGCAGCACGCTGGAGATGACTTGGTGCGCTGCGCTCGAGATGACTGGATGCAATATCCTTGAGATTATCCTGGATATGAGCTGGTGCATAGCGATCAAGATAATTCGATGTAGCGGTCTGTGATGGAGTTTGTGAAGCATGCTGGATATCGGCTGGTGTGTGGCGCTCGAGATACGCTGGTGAGGCATACTGTAGATGAGTTGCCACCGAGCCATCACTTGGCTGGCCGGACGTAACAGCAGGTAACTCTTGTGCTTCTGGAAGACTGTCCATAGGTGGCTTGAAATTTTTACGGATGTATTGCGCAGCTAGGAAATCGCGTCGACGCAAGTGTGCGGCTTCGATTTGTTGAAGCTGCATTTGCGCATCTATCATCCCCTGATTTGTAGCGGGTACTGAACCTGGAGGGTAGACTACAAGTTTGTCGACGTTGGTGTATTGTGCACGTTGAAAGGTATGACTGTAGTCAGGTGGAAGGCCAATCCTGCTGTTTGTAGTAGACAAGTCTTGTGCATCTGAAGAATTAGCCACAGGTTGGTTGAAGTTCGTCGCCAAAAGGTGCTCACGTTGGTGGACTTGACCGTCATAAGTAGGTTGAACTTTCACTTGCGTGTCTACCATCCCACGATCTGTGGAAGGCAAGGCTTGATTCTCTGGCGTGTTGGCCAGAACTTGCTTGACGTAAGCCACCCAATCGGCTTCACGTTGTTCGGCTTCACGTCGACATCTCAAGATAAATTCATCCTGCTCCTGGGTCCTTGCCATCTCTGGGTTGGTGGCAGGCAAGTTGTGTGACTGATGCTGTAGAAGTGAACTAGCAGAGTTGCTGTGATCATGAGAACGTGTTGTAACAGTATTTTGCTCATACCCCGATGAATTAGGAGTCTCCCACGGAAGATGTGAAAGTTCGTCGTTGGTCAAACCGGCAGTCCTTAGCATGTGGGCAAAGCTCGGCAGGATAGGGTAGGCGGTTCGCTCTAACCCTGGCTGACAATCACGCTTTGGTTCTCGTTTTGGCTCGGCCACTTCGACATCAGCATCGGTCTCCGACTGGTCATATGTACGCATAACACGTCTTTCACGTCCTCTACCTTGTGTGATGTCCTGTCTGACCGGCGGACACACAATCTCAGTGAGTCTTTCATCTGCCATATATGAGCGGTCCTTTTCACCCATACTCAATGCACGCTCCCCTTTAACTTTAGCTAGTCTGTCCAAGTAGGCCATTAGTGCCACTTTGGGCGGTTGGTACTCGATCTCTGCGTCTTCTGAGTGAGACGGTCCCGCCTTCTGGACGCTTTCATCTACCTTTGGAGTATGCAGTGCCTCAGATGGCTCAGCGAGTTGTGTAACTGGTTGTGCAAAGCCGCGAGCCCTGACAGCTGGCATGGTATGAGGCGAGACAGTCGCACCCGAGTCACGTCGCAAGCTCTCTTTCCATCCATCTTCTTGTTGATGAACCCACTGAGGGGCCCAAATGCTTTTACTCTTGTCTAACGGACCAGGTGGAGGAGGCAACATCTGAGCGCTGGTGGACGAAGCAAGAGTAGGAACACTGGTGCTGGATACATGACCACTTGGTTTTGGCAATGCATGGTCTGTTCCATGGTTATGGTTTGGCACATCCTCAGTAACAGCCACGGGAGGGTTGCTGGACTTCAAATCATGGAGCTTTGTCTGGTCATGGCCCGTGGACCGTTGATCCTAGGAAAGGCTCTATGTCAACGTTGCCCGGACCTACTGAATGGGACTTAGAGAAGATCCCCACCTCAAGGTCCGCAGTAGCAGGATGATTTCCGGTATCCGAAGAGGCGAACAGACGAGCACTTGAAAAATCAGTACCGAGATGAGGGTTGGTTGGTACCGGATACCGTTGCGAGTCCGGCTGAGTCGACGTAGCAACACTTGCTTCTGCCGGGTGGATAAGATTTGGAGTCTTGCTGAGGGATAGTGAAGCTCCTGTAGAAGCTGGACCAGACGAATCATGGACCGAATTCGCTGCTGGTGTGGTACAACCCTCACCGTCCCGCCGACACGGCGGAAAAACAGTCGGATCCGATTGCTGAGACATCCCTTTGTGGTCGGACCGGGAAACTGTTCATCTCAGCACGACCTCCGTCAAAGAGACCTCAAGCTGACTCGATATAGGAGAGGTGAAGGGCTGCAAGAGGGTTTAATGAATAGAAAGAGGAGCAATGTAAGGAATGAAAGGATACGTCTACCAGTGTTCACTGGGGCGAAGTCTGAGAAGGAGGAGACTCACCTGTTGACGATTCATATGTTCTCCTTGATGGAAGTTGAAAGCTGTTGACTTGATCAAGCTCGGGTTTTGAGATTTGACCACACACTTATGTGAATCGACGGTTTGAGTCAGCAAAAGCAGTACTCATTATAAAATGGAAGCCTGCAGGGAGATGCAGAGGGTGAGCCACAACTCAGGAAGTTGGCCCAGGATGGAGGTTAGGGTGACGAGAGGGTGACGAGAGAATGACACCAAGGCATATGCCGACCGGGGATTCAAGAGACATAGAGACTTCTCCGACGCGTCGCAAAGGGGCTCGAATATACTCACAGAATATGAAGGATAGCGAACGTTGTGCGGTTGTCAAAGGTGAAGAAGATGGGAGGTTGGAAGACGCTTCTGTATGCAGAAGTTCGTGACGGAGCTTCAGGAACCTCAGCACACACACCTTCACTAGTGTGTTCCTGAATTTCCCGACGTTTAAGGCGAGTGAACAGACCTTTGATCAGTTTCTGTTATGAGGAATTCATTTGGTGCCTTTGTGAACGGCCATCTGCTATCGGTCGACGAACATGGTGCTCTTGCGACTGCTTTCTGGTGACCGATCAGAGTAATTCTACTCGTATCGGAAATGATTCTGGCAATCAGCTGAGCCCTATGGAACCTGCCTTACCTCATTGGAACCGCTTCATGCAGGTATCTTTACCAGACAGATTCTCGGTCATCTCCACTGGACTTTTCGATCGATACCGTAGTGCTTCCCTATCCCTGAGCGGGCCGTCGGACAGCAAGGCCCTTCACGAAAATGGAACCCCTGCCGCATCTCCTATGGACTGCTCGCCGAGAAGCTGCACAAGTTCTCTTGCGTCACCTTTATGCTTATACAACCCGCAGAAGCTCCTAGCAGATTAATCATAGCTCATTCCCAGCCCTATGATGACTTGGGACAAGGGTTCCCGTCGACCACGTTCCACATCGAGTGATCAGCTGACGGAAGGAATTGTAACTCACTGGAAATACCTGCCCTTGCAAGTCGTCAAGGAAAGACATTTTCCACTCGACTTCGTCCTACTTCACTTGACCCCAGCTGTGTTTGGTGCATCGAGCGTTAGCGACCTCAACATGTTCAGCAAGTATACAGCAAGCTTCAGCAATACCATCATTGATCACACAAACCTAGCTATTAGCTGCCGCAGTTGGTCGATGCTCGTTGAGTTCTTCAACGTGCTCAGTCTCAATCATCATCTTAACATCGGCGATGACTACAGAGCTGTTGTCTCGCACTCTATAAAAGGTTAGAGTTATCAACACACAACTGCAGCTGTGGAAAGAGGTATCCTCTAACTTCTCAGGCCAGGGTTAGTCCTCACGATATCCATGGGTATACAAAGCCTTTGGCGGGACGTCTTCGTCCATCTCATAGGCCCTGGAACCGTCGCGGTGGAGTGCTACTCTCGGGCTTCATGCGGGTTCGCAATCCTCTGGTACACCGTGATCGCAGACATGTTCGAGTTTAGGGTCTAGAAGTAAGCACTGCGTTCAAAAGCCTTGAGAAGCTATGTTAACATCCGCATGAACACTAGGTCACCGACAAAGCCTTGTTCCCAAGCATCCAATTGATACAGACTGGCTCCTACGGCTTCGTTCACTTGATCGAACGCAAACACCATGGCAGCAATGTATCGTTGATGCAACAAGCAGTCTGGCGACGGCTCAGTACGTAATGGAGAGTTGGCAAAGGAGGCCAGGTTCGATTTTCACGGCTCGTTCGTAGTACTCCTAGGCAAGACACAACATATCAATGCTACCATTGGTACGGCCTGTCAAGACATCTGTAGTCGATCACATCAATGTACATAGCCGTATCTCTTCAATTCAACATATGAGAGCCACGGAGGTTTACCACAGTATTTCAAGTGTGCAACCCTTCTTGAAATCCACAGGGCAGCGCGAACTCGATCCACATTAGACTCTGATGGCAGATCACACGTGCACGCATCATGGCAGAGATCACACTCATCGGATAGAGGTTCATTATGGCATAACGACGTTGATCTCGAGCTGCCCTATGCATCCAGACCAACGCCCCGAGCCCCAGTAAAAGGTCTAGCTCTAATCGAACTGTGAAATAGATGATGAGCATTTTCTCTACAAGTGGTACGCAGAATGCTTACTGGTGTCAAAAAAGATTCCGCTACAAACCGTGCTCTTGCGTTTAGCTATTTGATTGTCAGTTTCGAAAGACCCATCAGGTTGGCACACTGAATTGGTGGCCGTAAGGACGAGAGACATACGAAAAGTTTCATCTCTGAAATCTCCTTGTCAACCTCCTCCATGAACTGTATGATGAAGTCCACAAGTTTGTGCTTCAGCATCTCCTCCGTATGGAAATTGGTGACCAGAAAAGAAATATCATAGCCCTGCTACCAATCAGCCGCTGAACGTCGGGCAGCTTGCCACCTTTCGCAAGTTCCGAGGTCGCTGCAAACCCACCTTAACAGCCTTTCTTCGTAGTATGAAGAAGGCCTCCGCCCTCTGCGTTAAGAATCTGGTGAACTTATGTACTAGGATATGCTCTATCTCATCCGCCTGCTTGATCTTGATGCTGACCCGCACACTGTTTATGCTGGGTTCGATAAAGACTTTCTCGTTTTCATTCCGCGAGATTGTTAAAGGGTTCAGCAGGACCTCTGGCGAACTGGCGGCTTCAATCTCGGGGACATTATGTCTTTCTGACGTTTGCGATGCGAAATTGGAGAGCGAGAGTCCGGCAGTCAGCGAGGAGCGGACGCATTGCAGATAAGGGCGGAGTGATTGTGACTGTACTACATTAGCCGTGCGTTCCAGGCCAGCCATCTTTCTAATAATCGAGAAGAGATTTTAACTCATTAAGAACATACCATGTCCGTCTGTAGAGCGCCACGAGATCAAACACAGCTGCTACAGTTTCCCGCGGGGTCCTGACCCCAGGTTGTGGTGTCGTCCCCAGGCGATGAGGCCCTTCGGCAAATTCCGAATGTGGTACAGCTATTCTTAGAATGTTGGCTCCAAGGGGCACATAGCAAGAATTTGTAGAAAATAAACAGTAAAATCTGTCTAAATTTTCTCTTTTCTAATCATCATTCACAAAATTGATCTTGCTGTCTTCCTCAATGTCATCATCATCACTGTCACTATGAAACATCCTCATAGTCTCAATTACAACATCAGAAATAATATATAAATGAATTTAAAGTGTGAAATGTCATTTAAGATCATAGTGAAGATCACAGAATATAGTTGAAAGTATATTGAGAAAATGTGAAGAAATCTATAAAATTAAGAGTCAGTCACTGTACTTAAATTGTTTAAATTAAGAACATTAAGACTACTTACAGTTACTATAATAGAGATAGATCTTAATTTAGAGAGAGAAATTTAATTTATTAACAATTAATATAGAAAGTACTCAATTTTCTTAAGAATTAATTCATAATATATTTAAATGAGATATAGAGATATATCTAATATAAATATAAGATTTAGATCAGCATTAATACTGTTAATCTTATCATTAAATAGATTGACTAATCAAGAAAGCAGATAAGCATTTTTTTGTTACTGTTATTATTATTAAGAAAATAATTTTTAATATTAAAAATAAGTCATTAAACATTCTTAAAAGATCTGTAATAACTGAATGATGCAGCTGAGTAGTTAACATGTTAATTAGTTAATCTTTATTAATGAAAGTGTTGTTAATCTTTATATTGCAGACAGAAAGTTTAACTGAGCTGTTGTGAAAAAGTAAGCAGTTACAAAGAAGTTCTTTTAGAAAGAAATGCATTACAATATTCTTTCAGCATATATAATTGATGACTATATTGCTTGAGAGATCTATGAGAAAAAGATGAATAAGAAAATGTTTAATATTTTTATTTAAAAGAAGATCTTATCTTTATATAAGTAATTTTCAGAGTCATGCAGTGTTCTATGCATAAATAATTGTGAAATACATCATTCAGAGATAAGTCTTTATATTAATATAAATATTTTTGCTATTGCTATTGATAATCTCAGTGACAGAAGCTTACAATTATATATTATAAAATTAATGTTGTTTTTGCATTTCTTTCTCTCTATTTATCAGACTACAACTTTATCAAGAAGTTGTTTAATGAGCTAAAGACATAAATGTGAAGATATAAGACATTGATGAAGAGATTTAAAAGTAAGTTTTCAGTGTTTATTCATATGACTGTACAGAAATATAAGGCAGAAGACAATTCAGAGAGATATTTTTAAAATAGCTTTATTAATTGTACATAAATATATTATTATAATGAATTAACTATCATTTCTCATTATCTTTAACACTTACAATGCTTTCTGCTTCTTCTTAAAATCATAAATCTCTGTAAAATAAATTTTTATAATTATCATATATCTTCTTTTCTTCTAATATGAGTATAAAACTTTCTTTAACTGTCATTTAAAATTGATTAAAATGCTCAGCTTTCTTTATGTCTGCTCAGTGATTAGCTGTATATTCTGTGAATTGTATATCTTTTTTAAAAGAATATCACAATAATTCATCAATTATATCTTTAAAGTAGAGTGTTTTTACTCAAATTAAATGAAGAAGTTCTGCAGTCATGTTTTAGAATCAATGTTTAAGTTAAGTAAACTGCTGACAAGTAATACTGCAGACAGTGCTGACAGAGATGTGATAAGATGTGTTTTTTATGAAGACTGTAGAGTTTGTAATAAAGATGATGAAAACAATGAAGATAATAAAGATGATGAAGAAGACAGTGAAGATATGAACTGTGAAGAAAGCAGTTAAGAAGAAAATGAAGAAAAAGAACATTAAGTTAAGATATATAAAACATAATGTGAAGACTGTAAAGACTATGAAAACTGTAAAGAAAAAGAAGAACACTGTAGTGCTGTAATTAATGAAGTTAATAGTTTTAGTATAGTCTCAACATCACTGAAAGAAATTGTGAAAATAAAGATTTCTGATGTTGATGTTGATGCTGATAAGAAAGTGTAAATTTAAATAAAGTGAGATGATGAAGATGTTGTGAATATTGATGACATAAAAAAGAAAAAAAACAGTATAATTAATGATGAGATTCTCTTTTTTAACTGATCAGCTAACATAATCTTCATATTAATGAGTAATGCATAAATTGTTGTTTCATTCTTATTAACAGTCTTTGCTCACATTTAAATAGCTGTAAAGTTAAGAATTTCATGAATGCTGTTGCAGAGAAGACAGTAGTGATTATAGTTAAGATATATTTTGTTATTACATCAATAATGAATAACAATAACATTTAATGTATAATTAATATTCTTTAAAGTCTTTATACATTGATCTGCATTCTTTTTATGTATCACAGTAGCTGTTCTCTGATATTTATTAACAAAAACATTAAAAATCAATGAAGAAAGAAGATAAATTTATATTTAATGTTTAAATTTCTTTTTCTTTTTTACAATTTCTTTTTTCACTGACTTCTCACTTACTGTAATAATATTTTCTGCTGTCTTTCTATCTCAATCAACTCTTATAATAACTGTTATTTCTTTTCTCTTATTACTGTTTCACAATTTAACAAGATTCTTCACTTTCTGTTAATCATTTATGTCTTTAAGAATCATAATGATTACAGCATTCTTCTTTACAGTTAAACAGTTAATCTTAACTCTTATTTAATGTCTATAATAAAAGTATCTTCTCTCATTACAGTATTTCTTGACTGCTGCTGACTGCTTAAGATTTTAAATTCTTTATACAAAGCTTTTTTCTTTCTTATTCAATTTAAAGACATTCAAATTCTCATTCATCAATTTTCTGTTCAGATATACTGTGTAAGACACAGTATATTGTATGAATGACATTGAATCTTTATTGATAGCAACATTGAGATTGAGAATCTTAATAAGATTATTATTAAGATTCAGTGAACAGACTGATGTGAATACTGATATGAATACTGATTCTTATGTTACAGAAAACTTCTTCTTTACAGAAGAAGTCTTTGCAAGAATCTTTTGTTTTGTCATAGTGATGATGACAATGATGATGTTGAAAAAGGCAGTGAGATCAATTTTGTGAATGATGATTAAAGAGAAGAGAATTTAGACAGATTTTACTGTTTATTTTCTACAAATTCTTGCTATGTGCCCCTTGAAGCCAACATTCTAAGAATAGCTGTATGGATTATTCTCGAAGTCCCTTTGGTTTTGTGGTTTTGATGTCCAGACGTCTGTTGCGGATCAGAGATCAACTTTGGGATAATGTTAGCAAGTTGTTGTAGTGGGCCTCGAAACGTTTCGTGTTAGCCACGCCAGGATACGGTAGACTTTACACTGCAAGGTAGCAGCGTTTACATCGACGTCGTCAACACCTTCCGAGAGAAGTACCCAGTCGTCAACAGCAGACCATCGAACATCAACAATTTGCTGTGGCGCGAAGGAGAAATGGCAGCAATACCAGGTCAGCCGTGACAGTGACTGTCATGGTTCTTTTGCTTTATGTATACTTAGACTGACGTTTATTTACTACAGTCATTATTAAGCATCAGGGCAAACGGTACGATGTTGAACTCGACCCGACCTCCACCGGAGAAACCTTCAAGTACCAACTGTACTCGCTGACCGGTGTCGAGCCGGACCGCCAAAAGATACTTGTTAAGGGCGGCCAGCTCAAAAATGAGACCGACCTTTCCACACTCGGGGCAAAGCCTGGCCAAACCTTCATGATGATGGGGACCCCGGCCACAGGTGAAGGTTCCAATGTTGTGGAGAGACCTAAAGAGAAGATGAGATTTGTGGAAGACATGACCGAAGCCGAGGCGGCGAAAGTTGAGGGCGCCACACCTGCTGGATTACAGAACCTGGGCAACACATGCTACCTCAACTCCACCCTGCAAACACTGAGATCGGTTCCCGAATTGCAGGAAGAGCTCTTGAGATATTCTGCATCCGCGAGTGGCAGCTCTAGATCAGGTGTTGCCGAACTGGGCCAGTTTGGTCTCGGTGGATTTGGGGCGTCGATGGACCTTACAGCATCCCTACGAGACCTTTACAAGCAGATGTCAGAAACACAAGAAGGCTTCCCTCCACTCATGTTCCTCAACGCACTGAGGGCTGCTTTCCCGCAGTTTGCCCAGAAGTCCAGGACCGGACAGGGCTATGCACAGCAGGATGCGGAAGAGGCTTGGTCACAGATTGTGTCACAGTTGCGGCAGAAGCTGAAAATCAAGGATCGTCCAGCCCGTGCCGAGTCGGCCGAGTTAGATTCGCAACAAGAAGCACAGATATCGTTTATCGACAAATACTTAGCTGGTCGCTTTGAATCAGTCCTCGAGTGCGACGAGCCCGGTGCGAAAGAAGCGGGTGAGGAGCCAGTAAGGAGTGAAGATATCTTCTTGAAGCTTGACTGTCACATCAACAAAGATATCAACCATTTGCGAGACGGTATCTTGGCCGGTCTAGAGGAGAAAGTTGAGAAGAAGTCTCCAGCCTTGGACCGGGATGCTGTATACACCAAAAAGTCTCGAATAGCTCGCCTACCAAAGTACCTCACGGTTCATTTTGTACGGTTCTTCTGGAAACGTGAAGCGCAGAAGAAAGCGAAGATCATGCGAAAAGTGTCGTTTCCATCAGAATTGGACGTGGTGGAGTTCTGTACAGACACGCTAAGAAAGCAATTGGTCCCAGTCCGTGACAAAGTGCGGGATGTGCGCAAGGATGAGCAAGATGTCGAACGTGCACGGAAGAGGCAAAAGCTAGCGCACAAACAGGAAGAAGATAGGGATGCTGAGCTCAAGGCTCAAGGCCCGGCGAGTGAAAAGCGGGTAGCGGAGGACAAGACAGGGTCTAAACCAAACGGGGATGCGGAAATGGCAGATGCGGTATACAAGACCGACGCCGAATATGAAGCGGAACGGGCTGCCTCAATGTTAGCGGCGAAGAAGGAGCTTTACAAACTCATCTCCCCGGAGTTGGTGGCAGACGAAGGTGCGAACAAATCAGGGCTTTACGAGCTGAGAGGAGTCATCACGCATCAGGGTGCGAGCGCTGACAGCGGTCACTATACCTCTTACGTGAAGAAGCAAGGTGTCGTGGATTCAAAGACTGGCAAAAGAAAAGAAGAAGATGGAAAATGGTGGTGGTTCAACGACGATAAAGTCACCGAAGTCGACGCTGAAAAGATCGAGACGCTGTCTGGTGGTGGTGAGCTTCTGTGTTGGTGTTCTCCTTCCTGCAGTAGCTGACAAGGACATCTAGGGGAGAGTCATTCGGCTTTGATTCTGCTGTATCGTGCCATCGACCTGCCGACCGCCGAGGAAGTGAAGGAGTGACGATGAGAAGACCTGACACAAAGACAACGGAATCATCGAGCATCCAGAATTCAAGCGTTTTACTCTTCGTAGAATTGAATCCAGCGTGACTCCCTTCAGAAGGGCTCATGGCTTAGCGACCATTAAGTATGACAATTACGTAGAATAGCATGATAATGGCTCGCACACTCGCGCGGACCCGAACCCATAAGTAGCAATGACCCATCTGCTCCACACTGAAACTCAATTGTACTCCCTAAACTCCGAATCAGTTCGATTACGGCCAACTCTCCTCATGTCGCCTACCCCTGAATGACGGCTGAGCGCTGGAAGGCTTCCACCACGCACTCCTGTAGACGTGACGACCAGCTTCTGATGCCTTTGTGCACGCAGACTCAGGCGCACGGCGTGAACTTCGCAGACTCGGTTCGTAGACCGGAGGGCACCGCCCAAGGTCTTCATAGACCCAGTCAACCCTCGCACAAATGCGCAGACCGTCACCGGTCCTATCCCAGCCCTTTCAACACCCAGCCAGTGTTTCCCCCCCAACAACCTCTCACCTACCCTCCCTCCCCAACGACGCCGCTTCCTCCCCACTCCTCCCGTCCTTCCTAGCCGCCAGTCCCTGAATCTTCCTCTCCAACCCAATCCTCTTCGCCACCAACGCCCCCCGCATTTCGTCCAACTGCGCAATCATTTCTGCTGGCGTGGCTTCGCGGCGGGATTTGATTTCCTGTATTTCAGATCGAACGTTTAGCGAAACCGTAAGACGGAAGAACTGTAGGGAAAATACATTGGGTTTGAGCGGAGAGGAGATGGAGGGATACGACGAGGAAGAGAAGAGACACCTTTTTCATTGTCTGTTGCGTCTTGAGCCCGGCGCCGTACCAGGCACCTGCGATGGTTATGGCGGTGACGGCGCCGGTGAGGACGAGGCGGCGGACATTTTGTTGCTGGGACATGTGTGGATGCGGTTGGAGGAGGGTTGATGGGCGGTTTCGTCATTTACCATGCCCCCGATTACTTTCTACAAGTGGTTGTATAGCCGTCCATGGTGGTCGTTGCTTGCGGGAGGGAACACACGGTGTGTCGATCCCTGTAAATACGGAGCCTCTAAGTCGGCCCTAAGACCGAACGCTTGATGATTGGTTGATTGCGCGTCGAAGAACGGAACAGGCGGGAACGGGACCCTGCATACCCGCGAGTAAGCCCCGCCGACGTCACCGTAGGCCGCAAGCAACCACGATCTTCCTGAACACGCAACAAATCTCGCAAGTTTTCGACCCTCCCATCATTAACTTCTCTCTCCGCCTCTCTCCACCCTCTAACCCCTCTCCCCCTCATCCTCACAGTAGCGCCACGCCCCACACTCTCCTCCCACTTCCAACCCCACCATCTCCCCCCCATATCCCACTTCCCCACCAACAATGCCCACCCCCCGCGTCTTCATCGTCCGCCACGGCGAAACCGAATGGTCGCTCAACGGCCGGCACACCGGCACAACAGAGCAGCCCCTAACCGTGAACGGCGAGCGGCGCATCCTAGCCACAGGCCGCGCCCTCGTCGGCTCCGACCGGCTCATCGTGCCCAGCAAACTGGCGCACATGTACGTCCACTACCCCCCCTCCTCTACCACTTCCACCTCCACTTCCCCCCCCAATTCTGATCTCCGCCGCTTGCTCTACGCCGCCTTGCTCTCCACCGACCCACCTCAATTGCTCCGTCCGGTCTGACCAGCGCCAAAGCTACGTCTCCCCCCGGCGGCGCGCCCGACGCACGCTCGAACTCCTCCATCTCGGATGCCGTGAAGGCATGCCGTGGCAGGGGACCCCGACGGACGAGAGCGTCCGGACGCAGGCGGGCGTGCAGGTGGCGGAGGATGTGAGGGAGTGGGATTATGGGGACTACGAGGGCTTGACGAGCGGGGAGATTAGGGCGCGGCGGAAGGAGAGGGGCGAGGGAGAGTGGGATATTTGGAGGGATGGGTGTCCGGGGGGAGAGTGAGTGATTGGCTGGATTTCGACTTGTATGGGTGGTGCATGATGTGGGGCAACGGGGATTTATGGCGAGAGTATAGGGGCTAATGGCTGGGTGTGTGTAGGTCGCCGGCGGATGTGACGGCGAGGTTGGATCGGTTGATTGCGGAGATCCGGACGCGGTTTCATCGGAAGGCGATGGGGGTGGCGAGGGAGGGGGAGGGAGATGGCGAGGAGGTGCCGGCGGATGTTTTGCTCGTGGCGCATGGGCATATCTTGAGGGCGTTTGCGATGCGCTGGGTCGGGAAGGCGTTGCCGGATAATCCGGCGTTTTTGCTGGAGGCGGGCGGGGTGGGGACTTTGAGGTGAGTCTTTCTGCGAGATCCGACTTGAGGAAGGATGGCGTCGTGCTGATGACTTGGTCGACAGCTATGAACATCATAATATCGAGGAGCCAGCGATCTTGTGAGCTTTGCCAGGTCCTTGAGTAGGTGGTTATAGGCAGTGCTGACCTTCTTCAACAACAGACTGGGTGGATCGTTCATGGTGGATGTGGTGCAGAACGCCGCGAACGCCGCGCACGATCAAGAGCAGTCTGATGGGGCAAGATAGTATCCACCGAAATAAGATAGGTCTTGTACCAGGCCAGAGTGTTGGCCTTCTTAGCGGCCTGCGCCAGTGCGACGCTTTTTCGGGTCTCTGTGCATATAGATGAACGACCTTTTACAGCATCCGAGAGGGCGTCATGTCGGAGTAAGTTTTGACTGCAGATTAAGTAATACAATGCAATGTGACCGAGCCGGTAGTGCACAATCTGTAAAACACAGGTATCACGCTTCCAATGTTCTACACGCCAATCGCTATGCAGGAACCTACTTCTCCCAGTTCGTAAGGTATCATCCCTGCGCATGTTCCTCGGCGCCTAGTCTCCTTTCACCCACCTCCTCCGACGGACGGCCTCCATATACGCCACCGTCCAGGATCCACTCTTCGTTGTCGTCGTTCTCGTCCTGTACCCTGCGCCACGTATTCCTCTCCCTTCTCTCGCTACCAGCACCTTCTTCACCGCCGTCAGCGGCAGATAACGCTTCACCCCTATTCGTACCCTTGCCCTTCCCCTCATCGCTTTTCTTCCAAACAGGCCTTATCAACCCGCCCATCAATGGATTCCTACTGAAAGTCCCCCTAGACCCCTGCCCCGTAGCTTCTTCCTTCTCCTCAATCTCCTCCTCTCCCTCCTCCTCCCCTCCATCCGGCCTCTCTACGTCCGCCATCCTCCTAACCACCTTCCCTCCCACTAAATCCACACTAACAACAACCCTCCTCTTCTCCCACTCCGGCCTCGCATTCCACTCCTGCTCCCTCAGCACCTTCTGCTGCCTCTTCAACTGCATCGCTCTCTCCTGCGGACTACTCCACATACTCTGGCCCGACGTCGGCGTCTCGAAATCCGCCGCCTCGTCAATGATGCGTGTCCGGCGTGCATTCTGCGCCTGATAAACCAGCAACTTATCGCGGTGCAGTTTCGCCGCCGCGAGCGTCCTGTCCGCGTCGCGCTCCTTCTCCCTCTCGGAGTCGCTCGTCGCGGGGGTCGAGGAGGCGAAGGGGCGCGGGGTCTTGGAGACCTCGGGGCGTTTCTGCGACGCGTTGTTGGCTTCCATCTTCTCCCTACCGCGCTCTTCGCGCAGCGCGCGCACCATGCCTTGGATGTCGTCGGCGCTGAGCAGCGGGCGGTGGCAGAAGGTGCAGGGGCCGATGCCCTCTTTGACGCAGATGACTTTTCCGCAGTTCAGACAGTTGGGCGCGGCGGCGAGGAGGGGGTGGCGGGTGGCGTTGCAGTTGCATCTGCGTTTGGCGTTGTCTTTGTCCGAGGTCGAGGAGAGGGAGGGGTTGGTTTGGATTTCCAGGGCGCGGATGGCGGAGTCGAGGTCGTTGATGGTGGACGAGTTGCCGTGCATCGACGTCCCGCCCGAGAGGCTGATCTTGGTTTTGGGCGCGGGGGAAGAGGTGCGGGATGTTTTGACGTTTGGGAGGTCCGAGATCAGAGAGCCGGCTGCTGACGGCGGGGGTTTTGGGGATCCATTTCGCGACGATGCTAGACTGCTGGAGGTAGATTTGACCGTAGGTAGCTGTAGAGCGTCCGGTTTGTCCGAGAGGGCGAGAGTGTTCGCCAGCTGTGTTTCGTGGCGTCTGCCTGATATGTAATCCGTCTCCTCCTTCTTGAGATATCCACCAACAGTATTCCCATAATCGTCCGGTCGACGGGGGGGAGGCAGTTTGTTCAGCGGGGCTTTCTTCTTGCGGGGCTTTCTTCCCGTTTCTAAGGCAGATGTATTATCTGAAGCAGCTGAGGCACCTGATCTGGGCGTATCTGAATCTGCCTTTCTCGGTGCCTCCCGCCTCGAATTGAAACTCGAGATGAATTCCAATGACTGTGGTGAGTCACCTAGTAGATTTTTAAGATGCTCGGCTGCGGCATCTTTTGCTAAGGTGCTGCTATAGTCGATGATCTGTTTCAAGGACTCGTTGTCCAGAGGTAGAAGGCGGGACAGGTGGGGCAGAGCCCAGGTTGCAAGGGCCATGGAGCTGGGTAGCTTGCGTCTCTGAAGAGATCACTCACTGCGGCAGAACGAGCTGAATGAGTACATACGTGGTTAGCTAGGAAATCTGTACGAAGTGTGGTCTGGACGCAGAAGTAGTTAATCTTATCCGTCCTGATACTTCAGTTACCCGGCCGTGCGTCATTCCGCAGAGATCGATAATCCCTGCATCCTGAACCGTGCCCTACAGCAATAGGCCCTGCCACAAATTTGTTTACACCCAATCATGAACTCGAAATGGGAGGACAAAACTTCACAATATGCTGAGTGTCACGTCAAGAGAACCGCACTTTATCCGGCACTGATGTTCTCTTTTCGAATTTCCTTCACAGTGTTCAGAGTACATCACCTGGTCCGGTGCTACACATGTACAGGAGATCTGCAGCCCTATCTTCCTGATCTGCCCAATATGCACATGCATACAGCTAAAAGGTCTGCACATGGTCAGGCCCAGGGTTTGTGAACGCCAAAGACCCTGTCCCAGAACGCCAACCCCAATACATAGATCAACAGATCTCACAGATCACCAAACCCAGAATGTGAGACAATGCCGCTAAATCGACGAACAAGTATGATGTGATATGCATATACCACCCGGGTATCATGCGCCTGTAACCATGCTCAGCGTCCTTCTCTGCGCCGTTACCGTTCTCTAATGCTTTCCTCGAGTTTTTGGTACTTTCTTGCCCACCACCTCGTCCAAGTCTTTCCGCCTGCTTTATTCGTATGCTCTCCCGTGCTCTTTATCTAAGCCATCAGCCAATCGTTTGGATGATCCCGCGTCCAATCCCTTGTTCACTCTTCGTTCGCTTTCCCCTTCCCTGTAGTCTTCTTCGTAGTTTTCCCGCCGACAGGCTTTTTCTTAGCCGGTGCCTTCTTCGTTGTCTTAGCTGCCGCAGCTTTCGTTCCCACTTTCTTCTTCACAGCCTTCGTTTTCTTCTTCTTCGGTGTGTCATCCTCATCATCATCACTATCCCACTCCGCGTACTTCCTCTTTCCAGCACCCGTCGCCGACGGGGTCCCGACCCTACTATCCCTCGGCGTCTCCGTCATTCTCTTCATGGCGGCCCTGCTGCTCTGACGACCGGAGAGACCCAGACATTTGTCCAAATGCTGAGCGATCCGAGTGACGATGAGATAGCGTGGACAATTCGGGCATTTGACATTCGGAAAATTGTTCGGAGCGACCTGCTCTTCCTGCTGCTCGGGTGGAATGGTAAGCTTGTCCTTGTCGGCATCTGGCGGTGATGCGGTAAGCGTGTCGGAGCTGGAAGGTGGCGATGTCTTTGTTCCAGATGCTTTGGCGTTCCCGTTCTTGCGAGGTTTTGGAGTCTTAGTGACGACTTTGTCGGTGGGAAAGGGGTTGCCGTGGATGTCGTGGCCAGGCTTGGAGATGAACGGGCGTTCGGCACAGTACTCTTTGGAAGGGTCGGGAAGAGGCTGAGAGCCGTTTCCGGTGGTAGGATGGAGTAGCCGTGGGAGCTTGCAGTTGGGGCAGAGGATCTCGGGGGTTGTTTGCAGTGGGTTGCCCCTCAGGTAGACCTCGCCGTCTTTCACGATTGCACCAGGAGTCGTGATTACAGTGCCAGTCGACGGAGAGGAAGATAGCGTATCAGCTGCGGATGCGTTGCCGTTGACAGTCGGAGCGGCCGCAGCTTCCGCCGCAGCCTTCTCCGCGATGATGACAGCGGACTGCATTCGGCGAATCTTCTCTTCCCGGTGAGCTTGAAGGACTGTGTCGTGAAGAATGTTGTAGAGACAGTCATCGAGGATAGCTGCTGTCTAGCATAGGGTCAGTTTTGTAATGGCATTGCCCGTTGTGGCCGTTCAAGACGCAACCAAATCATTCAACTTTCTGCTTGGGAAAACAAGCCAACACCCAGACTTCCAAGCAAACATAGCACATCGAAACACATCATATCAAGGAATAGCGGCTTGTGAGTTCTATGAAGCTGCAAAACACAGGAAATCAAGACTCACCAGCCCCGCCAAACTATCACCATCCATCGACTCTGCCACCGTTGCTGGGACCAGCCCAGTTTCAGCGAAATCCATACCCGACATTATAGCAAAAAGAGGAAGTTGGAAGATGAAGAATGAAGAATGAAGGAGGAGAAAGGATGAGAGTCAAATGCAGCGATTAGGAACACCTTCCAGGGTGGGTGCAATCAATAGGAACTGTGCCCAACAATAGGCCGCCGTTAAACACCTTTTTCTATTGACAAATGCCTTCTTCACCAATACAATTGCCTCCAACCACACATGCAGCCGGACAATATGCTACCAGAGGCGCATTTTCTTCGTTGTTGCCAGTTCGGTATTGTCGACGAAGTGCTATACCTCGCCATCTGCTATTGTCCAGCGAATAATGACGCCCCATGTATAACAACCAGAATACGAGTAGGGGTAGGTTCAATAGGTAAGATTGATTGTTGATGTTATCTCGACGAGCACCATGGAAAAGCCTGAGCTCGTGACAACGTCATTGTTATGAAGGCCAGTAGTAGTTTTACTGTGTAGGGCAACCACCTTGGGAGCAACTGTGGTAGCGAAGCTACCTACCCCTGCAACCGAATGCGGAAAAGACCCTACCTACAGCTATTCTTAGAATGTTGGCTTCAAGGGGCACATAGCAAGAATTTGTAGAAAATAAACAGTAAAATCTGTCTAAATTCTCTCTTCTCTAATCATCATTCACAAAATTGATCTCACTGCCTTTCTCAACATCATCATCATCATCATCACTATGACAAAACAAAAAACTTTTGCAAAAACTTTTTCTGTAAAGAAGAAGTCTTCTGTAATGCAAAAATCAATGTTCATATCAGTATTTACATCAGTCTGTTCACTGAATCTTGATAATAATCTTATTAAGATTTTCAATCTCAATGTTGCTGTCAATAAAGATTCAATATTATTCATATAATATACTGTGTCTCACACAGTATATCTGAATGAGAAATTGATGAATAAGAATTTAAATATCTTTAAATTAAATGAAAAAGAAAAGAGCTTTAGGTAAAAAACTTAAAATTTTAAGCAGTCAGCAGTGATTAAAAAATACTGTAATGAGAGAAGATACTCTTATTATAGACACTGAATAAGAATTAAAATTAATTGTTTAGCTGCAAAGAAAAATGCTGTAATCATTGTGATTTTTAGAGACATAAATAATTAACAGAAAGTGAAGAATCTTGTTAAATTGTAAAACAGTAATAAAAGAAAAGAAATAATAATTATTATAAGAGCTGACTGAGATAAAAAGACAGCAGAGAATATTATTACAGTAAGTGAGAAGTTAATAAAGAAAGAAGTTATAAAGAAGAAAAATAAATTTAAATATTAAATATAAATTTATCTTCTTTCTTCATTGATTTTTAATGTTTTTGTTAATAAATATCAGAGAACAGCTACTGTAATATATAAGAAGAATGCAGATCAATGTGTAAAGACTTTAAAGAACATTAATTATACATTAAATGTTATTATTGTTCATTATTAATGTAATGACAAGACATATCTTAACTATAATCATTACTGTTTTTTTCACAACAGCATTCATAAAATTCTTGACTCTGCAGCTATTTAAATGTAAATAAAGACTGTTAATAAGAATGAAGCAACAATTTATGCATCATTTATCAATATAAAGATTATGTTAACTAATCAGTTAAAAAAAAGAATTTCATTATTAATTATACTGTCTTTTTTCTTTTTTATGTCATTAATATTTACAACATCTTCATCATTTCATCTCATTTAAATTTACACTTTCTCATCAGTATCAATGTCAACATCAAAAATCTTTATCTTCACAATTTCTTTCAGTGATGTTAAGACTATATTAAAACTATTAACTTCATTAATTACAGCACTACAGCATTTTTCTTTTTCTTTACAATCTTCACAGTTTTTACAGTCTTCACATTATGTTTTATATATCTTAACTCAATATTCTTCTTCTTTATTTTCTTCTTAACTGCTTTCTTTACAGTTCATATCTTCACTGTCTTCTTCATCATCTTTATTATCTTCATTGTCTTCATCATCTTCATTATCTTCATCATCTTCACTACAGACTTTACAGTCTTTATAAAAAATACATTTCATCACATTCTCATCAGCACTGTCTGCAATATCATTTGTTAACAGTTTATTTAATTTAAACATTAATTCTAAAACATAGCTGCAGAACTTCTTCATTTAATTTGAGTGAAAACATTTTATTTTGAAGACATAATTAATGAATTATTGTGATATTCTTTTAAAAGAGATGTACAATTCACAAAATATACAGCTGATCACTGAGTAAACATAAAAAGAACTGAGCATTTTAGTCAATCTTAAATGACAGTTAAAGAAAGTTTTACATTCATATTAGAAGAAAAGAAGATATGTAATAACTATAAAGACTTATTTTATAGAGATTTATGATTTTAAGAAGAAGCAGAAAGCATTGTAAATGTTAAAGATAATGAGAAATGATAGTTAATTCATTATAATAATATATTTATGTATAATTAATAAAGCTGTTTCAAAAATGTCTCTCTGAATTGTCTTTTGCCTTATACTTCTGTACAGTCATATAAATAAATGCTGAAAACTTGTTTTTAAATCTCTTCATTAATGTTTTATATCTTTATATTTATGTCTTTAGCTCATTAAATGACTTCTTAATAGAATTGTAGTCTGACAAATAAAAAGAAAGAAATGCAAAAATAATGTTAATTTTATAATATATGATTGTAAGCTTCTGTCATTAAGATTATCAATAGCAATAGCAAAAATATTTATATTAATATAAAGACTTATCTCTGAATGATGTATTTCACAATTATTTATGCATAGAACACTGCATGACTCTGAAAATTACTTATATAAAGATAAGATCTTCTTTTAAATAAAAATATTAAACATTTTCTTGTTCATCTTTTTCTTATAGATCTTTCAAGCAATATAGTTGTCAATTATATATGCTGAATAGACTGAGTGCACAGGTTGCCTATAGGTCACACAGGTCAGAGTTAGGTTCAAGTATTGAGTCAGGTTGAGCTAACTTTTATTCAGTCAGGTCAGGTGCAGGTTAACCTGACCTGATCTGTATAGAATTACAGATTTTTTGTGAGTTATATATAGTCTTAGTAAGCATGTGTATGTGCTTACTAAGCACATACACATGCTTACTAATGTGTGTTTCTAATGTGCACCTTTGCAAAAAGTCATGATTTTCATAACTTATTCAGTAATATATCTTGCGACCATGTAATTTATCCCTATATGACTAGTTAAGATGTAATTTATTATGACTAATATATCAATAAGCTTTCACATTTTTGAGCTCTAGCTCTGACCTTACCCATAATGACTAGCCTTACCTGCATGCAGATACTCATGCAGATTGTAGATAGAGTTAATCTGTACATAAATCTGACCTGACCTGACCTGAATTCTAGTGTAAGTTCAGGTCAAGTACACTTTTTTCTGACCTGACTCAACTTTACACTCAGCCTAATGCTGAAAGAATGCTGTAATGCTTTTCTTTTTAAAAGAACTTCTTCATGACTGCTTACTTTCTTATAACAGCTCAGTTAAACTTTCTGTCTGCAGTACAGAGATTGACAGCACTTTTATTAATAAAGATTAATTAATTAATATGTTAACTACTCAGCTGTATTATTTAGTTATTATAGATCTTTTAAAAATATTTAATGACTCATTTTTAATATTAAAAATCATTTTCTTAATAACAATAACAGTAACAAGAAAATGTTTATCTGCTTTCTTAATCAGTTAATTCATTTAATGATGAGACTGACAATATTAATGCTGATTTAAATTTCATATTTATATTAAATATATTTCTGCATCTCATTCAAATATACTGTAAATTAATTCTTAAGAAAATTAAATACTTTCTATATTAATTATTAATAAATTAAATTTCTCTCTTTAAATTAAGATCTATCTCTGTCATAGCAACTGTAAATAATCTTAATGTTCTTAATTTAAATAATTTAAATACAGTGACTGACTCTTAATTTTATAGATTTCTTTGCATTCTTTCAATATATTTTCAACTATATTTTATGATCTTCACTATAGTCTTGAGTGACATTTCACATTTTAGATTCATTTATATATTGCTTTTAATGTTGTAATTAAGACTATGAGAATGTCTTATAGTGACAGTGATGATGATGATGTTGAGAAAGGCAGTGAGATCAATTTTGTAAATGATGATTAGAAAGAAGAAAATTTAGACAGATTTTACTGTTTATTTTCTACAAATTCTCACTATGTGCTCCTTGAAGTCAACATTCTAAGAATAGCTGTATCCCTGCACGCGTCAGTTCGCGACATTCCGCCCATTAACATTCAGCTACAATTCGCACGCAACGCACAACTACCTCACCTACCAAAAACCCCCAATGGATCTCACAGCCTACTTCAAGCCCCTACCGCCACCCTCCGCATCATCTCAACCCCCAACGCCATCATTACCCCGAACTATCCACCGCCACCGCCACCCCACCCCTCCCCCACCATCACGCGACCAAACCTCCCAACTCTCCCAACCACCACCACCACCACCACGCGCCCTCCACCCCCGCCCCCCACCACCAGAACTATCCATCGAACCCCTCAC
>JAABUY010001088.1_pt1 | contig 39016 bp, 63 predicted proteins | sample 5560271 | NCBI WGS metagenome assembly JAABUY01 (sample SAMN10711886, study PRJNA513374) | rock metagenome | isolation source: Antarctica rocks | place: Antarctica: Victoria Land, University Valley
GCTCTCAATCCAAAAGCAAAGCTGCGTGCACCGTCGCCGCCGCGTTTCAGTTAACCAGGGCGCCCAGTGGGGAGCGAGGGCGGGGCGGCGCAGCGGCACCTGCGCCAGCGGGGGCGGCGCCCCGCGCGGCCGCGAGCGCGCCCCAGCCGCGCGGGTCATCGGCCTCGGCCGCGCACTGCGCCGGCCGCCGCGCGCAGAAGAAGCCCGCGCCGCGTGCGCAGGTGCGCCGCCTGCCGCCGCGGCATCGCGGAGAGCTCAGCCTGCACGGCCGCGGTCTCTGAGGTGGGCGCCCAAGCACACGCGGCCGCGGCGGCGCGGCGCACCGGCAGGCCTCGGCGGCGCGCAGCGGCGCGCCGGGGAAGGCCGCCTCGTCGGCCTCGGCGGTCAGCAGGACCAGGCCGCGCACGCGCGTGTAGCGCGGCGGCGGCAGCACCACGCGCGCCTCCGGCAGCGCGCCCAGGCCCGGCCGCTCCGCCTGGGGCGCGCCGCCGCCCTGCGAGCTCTGCGCGCTGGGCGGCTTGGCCGCGGCGGCCGGGGCCGCGGCCGGCGCGCCGGCCTCCTCGAGGCAGCAGCTCGGCGCGAGCTGGTATGTGGGCAGCGCGCGGGACATTGCCGCGGCTGCGCAGCACCCAGCCAGCAGGGCAGGCGCGGCGCCTCTGGCTATGGTCCTGTGCGTGGATTTCGATTTGCTGTGCTAATCTGCAAGCCTCTCGAGTACCCGCCCCGCCCCTGCTCTCCGACTTGACAGCTGGGTTCAAAACACCCGCCAGGCGCAGTTTGATTCAACAGCCGACAGACGAGAGTTTAACGCCCGGAAGTTGTCCGCAAGCGTGTGCGATGCCAGGCAGGAAGGCCGGCAAGCGGAGCACGAAGGAGCCCCGATGTGCGCTGCGCTGCTGCTCAGCTTTTTAAACAGGCACACACTTTTACCTGAGGCGCTGGGTCACGCCTTGCAGACACCAGGTTCTCACAGCAGGAGCTGCCAGCAGCGAAGCCGCTCCTCACGCCCGCCGTGGTGCGCTGCGCCCGCTCGCAGATCGCTCCGGCGCTCGCCTTGGCGCGCTGAAGGTGCTGCTGTATGCCCGCAGGTCGTCTCAATCTTCGCGGCAGTAGGTGTGCTATTCGTTCCCGTCGGCGCAGTGTGCCTGGCCGAGGCGCTGTCGGTGCGCCTTCACCTGATCTGCGAGCGCCGGGGCTTGCACTTGCTTATTCCCACTGACAGCGCCCCCCCCTGCGCAGGTGGTGGAGGTGGTCCAGCGGTATGACGACACGTGCGCGAGCGGCGCGACGCCGGCGCTGCGCGAGGCCGCGCTGCAGCAGGTGCGCGCTGCCACGCCGGCTGATCGAACGCGCGTTGCGCGCCGGAGCGCCGGGCCGTTGAGGCGCTCGGGGCGGCGAGGCGCTCGGGGCGGCGCGGCAGGCTCAGGGGGAGGGCACCGTCTGCCAGCTCACGCTGACCGTGCCGGCCAGGATGCGCGCCCCCGTCTATTTGTACTACGAGCTCGACAACTTCTATCAGAACCACCGTCGGCGCGTCCCCCACTGCCCCTCTCTTCGGACCAGCGTGCTGCGCGTCGGGACTGTGCGGGCTTGCGCGCAAGCGGGAGGGGCGAGGCGACTGCCAAGGCTCCCGCACAGGTACGTCCGGTCGCGCTCGGACGCGCAGCTGCGGGGCGGGGACCCCGCGCCCGGCGCGCTCGCGTCCTGCGACCCGCAGCTGTTTCAGGGCGGCAACGCTTCGCTGGTCATCGAGCCATGCGGGCTGGTTGCCTGGTCGCTTTTCAATGACAGCTTCCAGGCGCGCCCGCGCTTGCTGCCGAGCGCTTGCCCCTGGGCGGTCTGCAGCATGGATCACTGTTATGGCACCTGTGTGGTGCGCTGATGACACGCTCTGACAGCGCCCGGTGCCTGTCGGCGGAGGCCGTTTGAGCGTGTCGCGCGCGGGCCGGGCAGCTGGCGCAAGGCGACGCGCCGCTGCCGGTGGCCGAGACGGGCATCGCGTGGCCGGTCGACCTGGAGAAGAAGTACGGGGCCCAGGGCGCGTCGCACTTCAACGATGTGCCGGCGCTGCGCGGCGGCGGCGCCGTGGCGGGCCCGCTGAACGGCGACGAGCACCTGGCGGTCTGGATGCGCACGGCCGCGCTGCCGGCCTTCCGCAAGCTGTGGGGCCGCGTGGCGCAGGACCTGCCGGCCGGCGCGCTGGTCACCGTCACCGTGGCCAACCGGCGCGCGCCCCTGGCCGCCGCAGGGAACCGCTATGCTATTTTGCATATTTTTGCGTCCTGTGTGTCTGGCAAGCCTGCCCACGCGGCAGGCGCAGCGTGCATGCGCTCAGGGCCCACACTAGCAGGGACTGGCAGCGCGGTGCGCGCGCAGCCGCTACAGTCACGCCGGAGCGCATTTCGCCACCACTAGCACTGCTCGTGACCACCGACTGGCCCGCAAGGTGCTTACTGTGAAGTGCCGTGCGCTCCGAGACCTCCCGAGCTCCTTGCTTCAAGGTGCATCCCAGGTACTTCTGCTGGCTCTGGAGCCTATACAGGCAACCATCTCAGAAGCTGGCCTTTCGCCTGGAACGCAGAGAGGTGTCAGAGGCTCTCTTTGAGCAGCAGGCTGTTCCAAACAGCCATGGATGTGTCCGTGGAGGACCTGCTGCAAGCGCTGCAGTCTGCACAAGAGGAGAAGTCGTCTGTGCGCACTCCTCTAGCTCAGCTGTGACTATTTGCAGGAGCACCAGAGTGCTATGTGAACGTTTTGCCATCTGCTGGCGTCGCGAGCGCTGTTGATTGATACAATCAGTCCAAGCGGGGCATGCACCAGAAGTTGGCACCTGGAAGGGGAGCCTCACAGAAACGCTCTTACAGAGGAAGACTCTGACCAGGAGTTCCAGGACGCAGAAGAAGGTGCGGCGCTGTTGCCACCCCCGCGCGCCTGCAGGAAGTGACAGGGCTCCCCTGGGCTCCACGGGGCCCCACGCCCAGCGATGCCTGCCTGAGCACTCTCAGGTGTGTCCAAGCGTGTGCATATGCACACAGACTGCAGTGATGGCTTTCTGACAGGACACTTATGTCGTATGCCTGCTCCCAAGGACCTGCGCAGGCGCGCGCCATGGAGTCTATGCATACACTGCTTGCAGGCGGATCTAGCCGCAGCCTGCCATGACTTGGCCAGGCAGCTCGCAACACACAACAGTCGCGCGGGCACCTCTGTGTTGCAGCGCGATAGAGCACCGTCTGCGCCCTGGTGCTGTTCGTACCCAAACAGCACCATGCGCACGTTTGCTTGGTGCCGCAGACCAGTGCTCAGGCGCGGGCCACTGGGCTCGGGACAGGCGATGCGCTACCGGGCCACTGGGACGCTACGCCGTCAGGCGCTGCTGGCCTGCACGCGAAAGCGGCTTTGCCTGGCGTCGGCGGCGCGTGCTCGAGCGTGAGCGGCGGCGGGTGCGGCGACCGGCCGGGCGGGACGGCTGCGTGCAATGGTTTGGCAGGCAGTGGCCAGCAAGTGCTGGCAGACGGCTGCGCCGGCGCGCCGGCGCAGCAAGGCCGGGACGCCGCCCCGAGCTGCGGCGGCCCTGCCAGCTGCAGCGCGCAAGGCGACTCTCCCTTCCCGGCACACAGGTGGGCCTGCCCGAGCAGGCCGGCTTGGCTGCGGAGCAGTGGTCAGGCTGTCTGCAGGGTGACTTTGCACGCAGTGTAAGAACATGTAATGTGCGCTTGTGCTGCATTGCTTAGGGGCGGTCGCTGACTGTGTGCTTCGGATGGCCAATATAATTTGATTTAGTTGTTGTTGTGATCACACATCCGGGTCAGTTGTTCTTGCACGCCGCGGCGCAGGGCGGCCTATGAGGGCGACATAGCGAGGTGCTTAGAGCTGCTCTCCAGCTGGCCTGTGGAGCAGCAGCAGGAGTTGGACTCGCAGGGCAACACGGTTCGCACCCGTGGTCCCACGCAGGCCCGTGAGCAACTGCGGGTGAGGCAGCGGCACACATCATTACGCCTGGAGTCTTGACAAAAGGACGTCTGGCTCCACATGCCATGCAGACAGACTCATTTGTGTGTGATGCCAGATTTGCAGCAGGGACGACGCATGCTAGGAGGCAGCTGCAAGAAGCGTTCCTGCCAGATCTCGCTGAGTCCTGTGGTAACATGCGGGTCGCATTCGCAGCAGCACGGCAGCTCCTGCGGAGCCATAACGCATGGAGTGGCCTTCTGTGACGGCATGCGCCGCGCGGCCAGGTGCTGCACGTGGCCGTGCTGCGGCGGCGGCACGACCTGGCGGGCGCGCTGCTGGAGGCGGGCTTCCCGGTCGCGCTGGCCAATGCGCGCAAGTGGGCGCCCGTCGACGAGGCCATCGCGCTGAATGACAAGCGCATGGTGCGCCCGCGCCACTCCTTGTCCGACCGTCCTGGCAGGCGCTCATGGCAGGCGCTCGTGCACAAGCTATTGGCTCAAGTATTGCAATGTGTGTTGTGTGGCCGTGGCAAGGTCCATGGGAGTCAGCGAGCGGAGCTGCCAGACACATTCACTTGCGTGTGCAAGGCAAGGCTACACCTTTTCACAGTGCCAATATGATGTGCTGATGTGGCTGGACCAGTGACCATGCGTGTGCGCTGTGCCTGCAGGTGCGGCTCCTGCACGGGCGCGAAGTCGCCAATTTGAAGGCGGAGCTCCGGGCGAAGAAGGCCGAGATGCTGCAGACCATGGCTGGCATCCCCGACCACTCGTTCAAGGCGCGGCGCGGCGCGTGCATGCATTCAAACAAAACCGGCCGCCCCGCGCTTGCGCATGCGCGGGCGCAGGCCTCGGGGTTTGCGAAGCCATGTCCCCATCTTGGTCGTTACATGCAGTTCTGGCGTCAGCATCGACAGGTGATTCGCGTGAGAGCTGAGAGCTACGGTGCATGCCGGGTAGGTTTAGACGCGCGTGCGGTAGGCTTAAGGCAGGCCGAGACGCGCTGGAACGCCATAGACACTGAGCGTCGTGTGGCGCTGTGCAGCTGCGCTGGGAGCTGGGCAGCCCCGTGTTCGGGCTGCTCTTGCGCAAGTATGCGCCGCACGACACCTATGAGGTGCGGCCACGGCCCTGTCCAGGCGGATGCGTGCAAGAGTGGCACGGCCTGTGCATGTACCTCGATGGCAAGGCGACCCGTGCTGGCACACATGATGGCAGCCCACCCAATCAAATCAATTTTTTGCCAGAGGGAGGTGGGCCTGTCTGCTTCTGCCGCACCATGCGGCAGTGCGCGTTCGAGTCAGCCGCCAAGCTGTGTCAACCAGGTTGTGCCCTGACCCTACCATGTACCCTGGGTGCTGCATGCAAGCCACTCGCAGTGCACAGTGGGCCAAGCGCGGCACGCGCGCATGCAGACACCCTATCAAGTCGCATGCACACACCCTACTTTATGTGGGAGCGCGGCACGCGCGCATGCACACACCCTATTAGGTCACATGCACACGCCCTATCAGGTCTCATGCACACGCCCGGCCAGGTGTGGAAGCGCGGCACACGCGCATGCACACACCCTATCAGGTCACATGCCCACGCCCTATTAGGTCTCATGCACGCGCCCGGCCAGGTGTGGAAGCGCGGCACGCGCATGCGCGTGGACGGCTCGCTCATGGGCATCGACGACAAGTCGGGCGCGCTCATCCCGGAGTGGAAGCGCGGCCACTTCAGCCTGCTGTTCGACGGCGCCACCGCGCCGGCCACGGTGCTGCTGCTGGACCACCGCAAGCAGACCATCGTCGATTTGCAGGCCGAGAAGCGGCGCCACCGGCCAGACTTGGAGACGGAGGCGCGCTGCCGCTCTCGGCCGTCCACCTGTGGCCCATGTGACGGCGCCGCTCCAAAGCGCTCACCTGAATATCCATGATAGGTATGACTGGTGGGAGCTGGAGCAACCCAGCTTGCACCTACCCAACGTAATAGGAAGCCTGTTGCATGGTAAGGGCAGCGTGCAAGGTTGTGCAGAGAAAAGCGAGATGCACCTAATAGTGTGCGCATGTGAGGCAGCTTGTTGTTAGTGTGCTGGAGCCTGCTGAGCGAGTTCTGGGCGTATGGCTTGACTGGTGCATGAAGTGCTCAACTGATACATGGCAAGGCGCCCCGTACACCCATGTCTGCCTGTGCTGCAACACCACAGGGAGCTGCTTGGGAGCGTCCCGTGATCGGCGCGGCCGCCGCCGCGCAGGTGCGGCTGCTCATGTCGGAGGGCGCGGCCGGGCGCACCAGCGTCAAGACGGACGGCTTCCGCTTCAAGCCGGTGCGGGCGGCCGCGGCTCCAGGGTAGGGGGCAGGTGCACGGGTGGCGTGCCGGTGGCGTGCTCGTGCCGCATGGGACGGCGGGGCGGCTCCGTGGCATCCTGCGCGCCCAGGCACTCTTCCGTGCTTGCTTGTGGGTGCTGGGCCTAACCCTACACCCTGCTCTGATAAAAATCTGCAGGTGCGTACCTGGCTGGGCGGCGAGGCCACGGAGCGCATCGAGGAGTGGCGTACGGTGGTGTACGAGGCCGCGGGCGTGGTCAAGGCCATCAGCGTGTCCAAGGCGCGCCGCCGCTGCGCTGGGGCGCTGCAACAGCAAGCGTTGCGCGGTTGGGCTTGGTCGCCGGTGACATGCGAGCACATGGTTGCCCGCACATGGTGCGGCAGTGCGCCGGGCACTGCACTGTTCGCGGTCGGCAGTTGCCCGTTTGTGATGTGGCACCGTGCGGCCCTGGTGCTTCAGTCCAGGGTCGGATCAGAGGACCATGTAGAGGCTCTGAGGCGCCAGCTTCGTTTGGATTATAGGGTAGGGTCAGGGGTCCTCAACCCGAGGAGCGCCGCCACGCCAGCCCACACTGCGTGAGCGCCCACAGGCGCCCGCGGACCTGCCGGAGGACGCCAGCTTCGCAGAGTACCTGGCGCGGCCGCCGCCGGAGGACACTGTAACCGAGACGTTCCTGGACCCGCTCTCGCTCTGCGGCGCGCCCGGCAAGCTGCCGGCCGCGCACGGCGAGGCGCGCCCCCCAGTGCTATGCTGCTTGCCCAGCCTGAGCAGCCGCGCACCTCGCCCTACACCCTGCGTTGCCCCTGCGTTCCTGCATGGCGGCGGATGCGCATGTGGACCCGCTCTCGCTCGGCGCCGCGCCCGGCAAGGCGCCGGCCGCGCCCGGCGAGGCGCGCCTCTCCACGCTGCACTCGCCGCTGCGCTTGGCTCAGAGCCTCGACACAGAAGCTCCGCCGTCACAGGTTGACAGTAAGCAAGGGTATTTCCAGCTTTGACCCTGGCACGGGAATTTGCCAAGTCGCCTTGCTGATGCGTATGTGGTAGACAAGGACCCTGCGTCTTGGCACGCATTCGTACCACCTTATGGCCACGAAAAGGCACCGCCAGCCCACCACGCATCCACTAGAACGCAGCCAGAGCTTTGGTTGAACAGTACCCTTCCTGAAAGCACCTAGCTTCCTGGGCCTCGCATGCAGGACGAGGGTGCGGCCGTCCGTGCAGAGAAGGAGAGTAGGAGAAGGAGAGGAGGGAGAGAAGGATGGCATGCGCATGGTTGCGTGAGAGGTCAGGGTCGTCTGGGGGTTGCCCGCAGGACGACGACGCGGCGGACGGCGCGCATGCGAAGAAGAAGAAGGCCAAGGCGCCGCGGCGGCTGACGGGCAAGTGCTGGATGGCGGAGCGCTTCCCCATGACGCTGCACCAGCTGCTGCCCGTGCTGGAGGCGCGCCCCTGCCGCCGGCCTTGACGCGCCGTCCCAGAGCCCCGAGAGCGGGCCGGACTGTCCCCCGAGGTTGGTCCGCCGTGCTGGAGGATGTGCCGCCGGCGCTGCACAGCAGGGGAGAGATGCGCCGCCAGACCGAGAAGGTGTCGTGGAGATATGATGTTCACTCAGGGGGGGGAAAGCCGGTCTGTGCAAACGCGTTTGACTGGATTTGGGCTGCAGGCAGTGGCTCTGATCTTGCCGTGGCATGTGTTGCTCGGCTAGCCTGCTGCGTGGCAGGAGTCCACGGCAACTTGCTTCAAGGCTTTTTCCGGGGTTTTGGCAGGTGGTGGGGAGCGCCAACAAGCACATTGCGCGCGTTGCCAAGTTCCTCACCAAGTACGGCGAGCTTGCGCTCTTCCCTGTCAAGCTGCAGGCAGGCCCCCCGCCCTGCTCTGTGCGCGCGCCCGCGGATGGCCGGCTCCTTCTCACCACTGGGCTGCCGCCTGTCTCGGCCGCCGCCGGCAGTGGCTTCCCACCCAGAATGATTGCTTTGCCTGAGACATGAAGACGCCACAGTCTTTGAGTGATGGCGCGAGGTGCCATGCGCGTGGGCCTGCGCAGGGGCTGCCAGTGCAGAGGGTGCCTGCGCTGGCCGCCACTGCCATGGCCTCGTACGATCGTCCCCTCGCATCGCCGCTGCCACTGAGAACCTTCCGCCTGTCCCCAATGCAACTCACCCAAATCCTATGTCATCGTGTGAGGCGCGGGCACTCCGCGCAGGTGCCGCTGCTGTGGACGGTGTACGCGCTGGTGAGCTTCCGCCAGTTCCGCGTGCTGCCGCCCGACTCAGTCGCGGCCGGCGACGGCTTCTTCGAGCCACCGCCGTCGTACCGCCGCAAGGCGCTGCACGAGAGCAGCCGCGCGCGCGGCGCGGCGGCCGGCGCCGCCGGCGCCCGAACCCCCGCACAGGGGCTTCCCCAGGGGGCCCTCGAGGGCCATCTTGCAGAGCTGGAGCTGGAGGAGGGAGACGTGCGCCTGCATTTCTAGGGTCAAATCCTGCTGCGGCCCCGTCCATGTCCGCTTGTCCTCACTAGGTAAAGGTGTGGAGGACGACGGGCATTGCGTGCGACGACGGAGCTCTGGCGGCAGGGCGTTGGTTGCGCCCTCATTGTCATGGCCTTGCGACTGGCGGGGTGGGGTGGGGGCATTGCAGGTGGGCAGAGCGGGCACGTTGCGCATGCTTGAGAGCACCGTGCCGCGAGCTGCATGCCGGCCTGCTACGGTGTCTTGCCAGCAGCGCCATGCATGGCGCCCCCAGTCCTGCGACTGCTGCACATGCCGTATGCCGAGCTGGGGCACTTGCGGCCTGGAGGCCAGTTCAGTAGCGATAGGTGGCCGTCCCTGTTCTGGGGGGCTCGAGCTGCCAGCTTGCATGTATGTGCACGGGTCTATGACTTGATCCTTAATGGATGCTGGCTGCGGCACAGAACATTGGCAACTCCTGGCTCTGTCCAAGCCGGCGTTGCTACAAACATGTCTGAAACTTGTCTTGAACTGTATTTAGTAGAGAGTTGCAACATCCTAGGACAGACTGTCAGCATCAGATAGACATGCTCATGGCTGCTGTGGTGCATCTAGAGCATGGCCTCCCTTGCAACGCTCACAGGCAAACGGATGCATTGCAGATTTGTGCCACAATGAAAATTGAGTTTGTTAATACCGTTGGGACTTTGGGACTAAGACGGAGACACACACTGTTCTCAACTTACATCAGTGCAACCCATGGCTGGGACAGTTGTCAAGGGACACAGCCAATTTCCAGCTCACAGGTCATGCAACTTGCGCGCAGAGATATTGCATACCACCAGTGACACTAAGAATGAGCAGATCACCCTAGTGAAAACTTCCCACGAGCTGCCAGAGCTGCCAGAGGCCCTCACAAGATCACATGCCACCCAGCAGCCAGCACGTCCGCGCCAACCGAATCTCGGTGCACGTTGCACTCTCCAAAACCAAGCAAAATACTCAAGTCAGTAAGCACACCGTGCGCTCTGTCCTCTCACAGGGGGGCAGTTTGCTAAGCCGTATAGCCTGCAGCCGAGCTGGACGCTCAGCGCCTGCGCATTCACGGCCGGCCTGCGTTGATGTCAACATACCCGGTGCCGATAGCCACGCCGAGGACGACAAACGGAAAGAAGATGGCCATAAGGCCTATGATGGCAAGAGGGTCCTGCGCGAGCGAGAGGCTTCAGCCCCTGCGCACACTCCGTGCAGACAGTTCCATAAGAGTGAAAGGTTCACCTGCCAGGCACTCTTGCCCTCCCGCTCGGCCTTTGTCTGCCAGAACCTGTGCAGAGCGCAGCTCAGCGACATAGCACGTGCACGCACGCGAGGACACTCAGCAAGAGCACACGCGTCAGTGTGCCAAGCAGCCAGGCGCTCACTCTTCTGGCTCGGCGTCCCGCGTCATCGGCTCCTTCTTGTCACCTGTGCGGGCAAGGTCGACCGTTACTTGCTCGGAAACGCGTGGCGTCCCCCCTTTGCAAACAATAGAGCAGTGCGTAGCAACACACCGCTGCTGCCAATTGCATGCGATGGCGTCAGTCTGCATCGCCTGTGGCGCGCCAGCCCGCCACATTGAAAGTCGCGACTGTGCGGCTGTGCATGCGCATCGGAGTTTGGCCTGCCTGGCGCTTGCCTGCACGGCAACTGGCGGTGTGCGATGGCCAGCATTGCCCTCAATCACTCACGAGTGTTTCGCTTGGTGAGGGATACGGTGCACGACAAGACACGCAGCTGCTGCAATCTGCGCGCTCATCTTGAGCAGTCTACTAGGGTGAAGTCTCGGGGCGCCAGTTTCAAGCTCCCCATGGGTCTTTGCACACACCGGGCGTCCTCTAGCAAGTCTGCTTGCAGAGGAGTGATGGCGAAGTACAGCCACTAGCATGCAGTCATGCGTTCACTCTTCAACAGCAGAAGCGCCTGCGCTCAAATGGAACTGTTTCGCACTCCGTCGGCCGCATAAGAGGCAGGAGGTACACTGCTATCAGAGGCCAAGGTCTACCTACCCCAGGCGCATGTTGCATGCAGTGGCCACTGCTGAGCTCCTTTTCCTTGGCAAGGTCAGGACAGCAAGACGTCAAGTCGACTCCCGTTTCTGCAGGCGCAAGCAAAAGCAGGTAAGCAATGCACATAGGGAATGCACGTAGGTGAAAAGCCCAGGCTCCCTGGCGCGTGCGCGGCAGGCTCCAGACACTTGCAATTGCATACAGCCGCAGCACTCCCGCTGCCCACGCATCAGACGCGCGATGACGCAACCCTAGCGCTGTAAGCCTCCTGGCCCGCAGCGCGCGCAACAGCGCAGCGTGAACCGCTGCACTCCTATGTTCGCCGCCACCCGACCTGCTACGCGTCCGCGTCGCCCGCGCCGAGACCTTGTGTCCTGGGCGGCGCAGCGCTCCGCCGCGCGCCGCTGGGCGCTGGCGCTCCCCCGCCGCCCCGCGCGCCCCGCGCCGGCTGCGGCCGCGCCCCCGGCGCGCGCCGCGGCCGCGGCGCGGGCTGCGCGTGCGCCACGCGCACAGGCGGTCGCGGCGCGGCGGCCGCCAGCTCCGCATCCTTGCGCATCCGAAACTGCTCGTCGGTCTCCACGGTCACTAGGTGCTTCACCTGCCGCCCGCGCCCGTTGATGCTGTCAGCAGAGTCACGCAGCTGCACGAAGCGGCACCTGCCGCGGTATAGAGCTACCAGCTGGTCAGCCTTGCGCAGTCGGAAGGGGTTGTCGTCTCACCCAGTGCTAGGCAACAGGCCAGGTCCGGCAGGGCACGCGCCTGTCCCCTGTAAGTGCACGGTAGAGGGCACACAGAGCTTGCACGGCTGCTCAGTACGCAGCCACCCCTCTGTCCTGGACACCGCTACCTGAGCCTGCATACGGATCTGCTGCCTACAGGCAAGCCCACTGTTGCTTGCTGGTTGTGCAGAGAGGAACAGCGCCGCCAGCGGTTCTTTCACAAAGTGCACATTCTTCGCGTTTGGCTCATCGATGAGTTCCTGGCAAAGTCAAAGACCGGCAAGTGCGGCGACTTTCGGGAGACTGTGGACCGCGTCGCCAAGGTGACTGCTGCGCGCTCCCTACTGCCTCCCCCAATAATGCAAGGAGGAGCGCAGCACATGTCGGGTGGCTGAGCTTTTGCCGCGGCGCAGGTGGGCTTCAGGATGTTTCTGAACACCACTGCGACGGTAGCCAACTGGAACGCGGAGGGCACAGAGTGCAGCCTGGTGACCTCCGGAGCACACATGCCACGAGTGCCGCCCTCCTTGTTTTCCTTTGGCGCCTTTGCGACGCCTCTCCTGCTGCCGGCTATTGCAGGCCCTGAGTCTCACGCAAGAAGCACACAAGCTGTGAGCTAGCTCCCGCGCGGAGGCAACCCGTCGCAGCTTCATTTGGCTGATAGAGCCTGGCACATGAGGCATGCATCAGCGCAGCCCAAGCAGCGAGACCCCTTTTGCTGCCGGGCCGGCAGATCCTGGAGGATAATCCGCTCACGGATTTCGTGGAGCTGCCCGAGGGCTGCCAGAACCTGGTCTACTGCAACGTGCTGTGCGGCGTCATTCGCGGCGCGCTCGAGCAGGCGCGCCGGGCCGCGCTTTGCAAGATTCACGAGATTACGGAGTGGATGCAGCGATGTCGGTCGTGCAGAGGCTGGCACCTAACATGGTCTTTTGACCGGCCTTCACATGGTGACGCGCCGTGAATGGAGACCGGTGTTGCCATGACAGCGCCTCCTGCTACCTGTTCCTTTGTCGAGGGCGCATAGGTCATCGGCAGGCCTGCTTGCAGGATGAGACTGCAACATGCTAACATGCATGACCAGCATCGGTCTTCTGCAACGGCATGCATGCCGCTGCCGGACTTGCCTGCTACGTGACATGCTCGGCAGAGGAGGAGCCATGCCAGGGAAGGTCAGCATAGCCAGCGTGGGTCACGTCATGCAGTGAGTGCGGCGCGGCAGCGAGCAACGGCGCAGCAGCTGCATCCAGGCCTGCAGTGCCAGGCAGATGCTGATGCGCAACACCAAGCGCGCAGGTCAGCATAAACACCGAGTGCCACTTTGTGCGCGACGTGCTGCGCGGCAGCGACGTGTCCGAGCTGCGCCTGAAGCTGCTGTCCCTGAATAAGGAGGAGTATCCCTTTAAGGACGACGATTAGCCGCGCCAGGCGCGCCGTGCGGAGGCGAGCCTCCAGAGGGACATGGTGCACGTGAAGGGTTGCTGACCGAAACGGCATCATGTGACTGCTCTGTAAACTGTAAGTGCACATGTGCGGCAGACACAACATGGTGTGTAAGCATTACAGCAGGTCATGGTGTGGCATTCTGCGCAGCATAGGACGCCATTCCACGATTTTTTGCATTTGCTCAAGTTGCCGCACATGCCGCTCCAGGTCTGGCGCAGTCCTCCCCACCACCGTCTAAGCCTGGCATCAACGCACACGCGCCCCGCGGAACGCATGATGATGCAAGCGGCGGATCTGCGCATGCCGATCCAGGTCCCGCCCCTGGCGCGGCACCATCTCCGCGCACGGTTCCACAAGTCGTGGCCGCGCTTGGCGCTGCACCATTGCATGAGCCCTCTTCATCGCGAGCGGAATCGCTTGTGAGGCAAGCCGCCTCTGCAGCAACGCCAGGTGCGCGCGTCTGCGCAGCCGGCGCGCCTGCGCATGCGCCTGCGCAGCCGAAGCCTGGATTCACACAGACATCTGGATGGGCGCAAACATCTGGTGTGGCCGCCGCTGCGCAAGCGTTTAGCGCGGCACGCAATGCTGCAGGCGGCGCCTCATCGCCCGCTCCGGCACCGCCACTTGCCGCGGCCGACGGCGCGCGCGCGCCCCGCGCGGCGCGCGACAGCGCGGACGGCGCCGCGCCCGCGCGCGCGCCGCGCTGGCGCGCGCGCCCGACCGCCTGCTGCGGGCGGCCGCGGTTCAGGCCCTCCAGCAGCGCGCACGCCTTGCACACGGCCTGCGCGCAGCCGCCAGCCCTCACTGCTTCTGTGCTGGTTCTGCATTTGCACCCCTTCGGCTGTACATTCTTCGCAGATGAGTGGGCTGCTGCGTACAGGCGTAGCATGTGACTCTGCCGCTGCGCTTGCAGCCACTCTGCAGACAGAGCCGAGTGATGGAAAGCATCGACGAGGAGAACAGCAATTGCAAGTGTAGTTGAGAACCAGGGCTTGGCATGTTGGTGACACGCGCACGCCCCAACAGCAGGCGCGCTGCAGCTCTGGGCGAGGGGCGCCGCGCGCCTGGCTGGTGATGTAGCCGCAGCGCTCGCAGCTGCCCGGCGCGGGCAGCGCCTCGCCGGCGCCGCTGCGGTCGATGCGCATGGTCTCCGCCGAGCGGATCAGGTCCACGATTGCCTGCGGCCTCACCGCCTGCCGCGATCCGCCGCGCGGTGTCGGGCCTGCTCACACGGCCGCGCCGGCAGACTCCCGGACAGCGAGCAGCTCCTGTTTGGGTCGGGTCCTACGAGGCGCTGGCGCCCCCCGGACACAGCAGGCCGCGGCGGCTGTACGCGCAGCCGCCCTACCCTACCATATCCCTGGCGCACGGCGGGCCGGGCGCGCAGGCGGCCGCGCCTCCAGGTCCTTGACGAAGTCGCGCGCGGCGCCGCGCGCGGCGAACGGCGCGTACACGCACTCTGTGGAGAAGTAGTCCAGGCGCTTGAAGTAGGCGTACATGACGATCTCCTTCTCGTACGTGTACCTGCGGCGCGCGCGCGGCCGCGACTTGGTGCAGGATAGGGTAGGGTAACCAGCGGCGGGGGGCGCAGATCTCATACCTGTGCCTGCGCAGCGGTTTGCCATGCACAGCGACGGCAGGGGGCGCGGGCTGCCCGAGCGGCTCACGCTTGGGCCTCCCGGCTCAGTGGGCGCTTGGGGTCAACGCCCAAGAACGCATCACCTCCAGGGCTCCAATGCGGATCGTCTCCGATCTCGTGCGCGTGAGACGTGTCGGCAGGGGCGCCCGCGCACTTGAAGGGCTTGACGCGCGGCAGCGCGCCCTGCTCGCCGGTGAAGATGGCCGCGCAGCGCCCCAGGCGCGGCAGGTCGCCGCGCAGCATGTTCAGCAGCACCGTCTCTGCGATGTCATCCGCGTTGTGCCCTGCGGGCGCGCCACACCGCGTCTGCAGACTGGCGCGGCAGGTCGCCCCCCAGCATGTCCAGCAGCACTATGTCCATGTCAGCCTGGTACGCCTTGGCAGATGAACATGTCTATTGGATCGGCGCCCTGGCTCATCCAGCTGCGGCAGGTCACCCCGCAGCGTGTGGGTACGACGACGCGTTGTCGCCCTGGCAGGTGCGTCATGCCATGTCTAACAGACTTGCGCACCAGCTGCACCGCACCAATGCTGAGCAGCAACGACCAGCGTGCCTGGCAACAGCGTGTGACAAACATGACCATGCGGTCATTCTGTCAGCTTTCGCGGCGTTTGCTGTGCTGCGCTTCCATGTATGACCTCCCCCGCCGTGTCAAACACCAGGAGCGACCCCGCACCAGTGGCCAGCTTGTCGGCGCGCATGAGCGCCGCGCCGCGGTCGAGCGCCTGCCGGCGGAACACGCCGCAGAAGGTGCAGTTGTTGCGCGGGCCGATAGCGCGCACGATCTCGTCCATGCTCCAGCCATACAGCTGCTTGTATGACAGCACGGTCAGCGGCAGGCCGTACTGCGCCTCGTTGCGCTTCACCGTCTCCAGCGAGTCGTCGCGGTAGCCGGCGATGCCCTCGTCGATCGACAGCAGAAACAGGTCCAGGCCGTAGCCGTGGCGCGCGTTGAGCGCGGTCATCATATGCGCGAGCACCGTGGAGTCCTTGCCGCCTGCGCGCGGCGCTGGACCGCCTGAGACCGCCAGCGCCGACCCTGTCACACAGAAACCAGCTGTGGCGCGGCCAACTATTGAGGTCGTCGTGTGCGCGAGCGCTGTCCGCCTGCCGCCGCCAGCCGAGCGACACCAGCGCGCTGTAGCGTGACACCCGCAGTCCCAGTGCTCCACCACCTGTCAGGCCTCTGCTCTGCACCGGTATACCCCTCAAGGTGCGCTGGCGGCAGCTGCAGCTCTGTGTGCCGGGCAGCGACCAAGCTACGTGTAAGCAAGCTCGCCGCGCCCTGCGCTCTGTGCTTGCACTGCTTACATACTAGCATATACACTGGCAGAAGACCGGTACGCGGTAGCCAGTGGCATGCACACCTGAGGCAGCCACCGCGACGCGCTCGCCCGGCTGGAAAAGTGCGTTTGCGATGATGGTCTGGTGGACCTCATGCTCCAGCGCCTCATAGAAGCACTCGCGGCAGAGCTGCGTGCTGCACTGGTTCAGTTTACAGCTGGGAGTGACCACTTGCCTGTGAAACATCCACCCGGCCACTAAGCGTCAAGGACAAGCGGACCTGCTCTAGCGTTTTCGGACGCTTCAAGGCCGCTCTCTGCTTGGCGCAGCAGCTGCAGAGCTTGACCATATGCAGTGGCTGCTTGTCTCAGTCAGCGGGGGCAGACGCAGGCTTGCGCTTATGACCGTTTCTGATCAGCAACAGATCGACTTGCAGTGTGCAGACAAGGATAGCTGTAGGCTTGGAACTACAAGTATGGAGCAGTTTCTTCTTCTTTCTTTCCTTAGCCTTATACCGTATTCGAATCCGCAGCTCCAGCTGTGCTGCGCTATTACCACGACGTCACGGTGAGCAAGCCGTTACGGCGCCCCGCCAGAGCGGCTGGGGTAATGCGCGCGCTGTTCAGCAGCTGGGTGAGCTTAGCGCGCAGGGCGGCGTTGGCAGCGCGCAGCCGGCCCCGCTCCTGCTCCAGCGCTTGCGTGTCCAGGAGAGCCTGTTCCCGCCACCAAAATGTAAGGCACACAAGTTCGTTGTCGTGTACAACCTCCCGCTCCTGTCCTGTACATGCGACCCGCATACACCCCGATCAGGAGTACTGTGGGTTTGCACTGCATGTCTGGGCGCGCTCCTTACCATCTCTCTGTATCGAGAGCATATTCCCACACACCACGGCCAGCAGGCAGGCTGTGGCGCCCGCTATCACTCTGTGAAACAACACAACTGCGCAAGCATTTCCTTGGAACCAGGCACTGCCATCACCGTGTGAACGGGCCCACAGCTTGAAGGTAAGACAAGGCGGACAGGCATACCTAGCAAAGAAAGGTAGGAGCCGTGCCTTGTTGAAGCGGCGGTATGCGTGCTCGAGCATCCGCGCGTGCGGCACCGGCTGGCCGTGTTCATCCAGCGCGTGGCACCGGCCCGAGCTCCTGCCTACCTGTTGCCAGCTGCAGGCTGCCCACTCCTCCTGGTCCCTGCCCGGCAGGCTGGCTGACGCACGCAGTGTAACAGCGCCCTCTGCCATCTCTCCTTCCTCATTTCGCTCAGACCATGACTCTGCGCCAGCCGTAGCGTCCTCGCGCCCTATGACAGAAGAGCTGGCCTCCCCCCATGGCGGCTCCAGGCGCACGACGAGCTCGCCAGGAGCAACCTCCGCATGTGCCTCCGCAGTGCCCGCGGCAACTGCAGCCTGATCAGGGCCGCCCGCCTCCGCTGTCGCCGGGGCAGGTTCTAGGAGCAGGCTGATCACGCCGGAGGTGAGCTCGTGATCCAGGCTGCCAACATCCCCTGCCACCTCCATGTGCCCGATGCACGCGCGCTCCTCAGAGATTTCGCCGTTGCCAGCGCGGGACTGACCCGCAGGTGGCAGCCCGGGCACGGCGGTCGACGCTGGGGCCTCCACGGGCGCGCCCGCTGCGCCCTCCGCTGCCTCGGCGGGTGCATCATGATGCTCATCATCAGGGCCAGGCTCGGGACTTGCAGCACGTGCTGACTCGAGGGCGGCTTGAACCCCCGCCCCATGCGGCGCAGCGCCGTCGGGAGGCACAGCCAGCGCGTCAGCAAAGTGCGATGGTATGCCAGCAGCAGCCTCAATGCTTACCCCTGCAGCGTCGCTGTCAGCGCCACGCGCGCTCACGAGCTGCCAGGCGTCCGCGCCGTCCAAGCCTGACTCCACCGCGGCGGCTGCCGAGTCGCTGTCCGGCCCCGGCGCAGCCAACTCTGCCAGCATGCTCGCACCGCCTCCAGGGCCCGGAACAGCGCCCACACCAGGACCCAAGCCCAACACCTGAACAGGGCTGTCGGCGGCCCCGCCCGTTGGGCGCGACCGCACGGGCCCGCCGGTGCCTGTCAGCGGTTTAGGTGCGGCGCCGGCAGCTGCAGGCGGCGCCTCCTCACCATCCTCCAGCACCTGGCACGTCGGCGAGCGCGCGCGCGGCAGGCACGGCGGGCAGGCGCCGCCGGCGCGCGCAGCGCGCACGGCGCCGCCGGCCAGCGCCAGCGCGTCGGCGAGCGCCGCCGGGCCGGCCAGGAGCAGCGTGCGCGTGTCCAGGGCGGGCGCCAGCGCGGCCGCCGCGCCGAGCGGCAGCGCGCGCTCGGCCTCGACCTCGGCCTTGCGGATGAGCGCGGCCAGGCGCAGGATGCGCTCCGCGGTCGCCAGCCGCTCGCGCAGCGTGCCCTCGATCGCCGCGCTGCGCGCAGGGGGGCGCGCCGTCGACGCACCCGTACGCTCATGGTTATGTGGTGGCGCGGCGTGCTCCCGTGCACCCGCAGCTGCTGGCGCGGGCGGCTGTCGGGGCAGACATGCGACGGGATGGTGCGAACGGAGGCCATATGCTGCCAAGCAGCGTGCTCGCTCGCCCGTGCACTGGCAGCCATGGGCAACTGTCGGGGCACCAACCAGGCAGAGCGAAGGGCTCGGGGTGATGATGCGACCTGCGGGGAAGCTCGCTCACGCGCTGGCAGGCGAAGGCGGCTGCCGGTGCACAAAGAGCCAGAGCAAGAAGCTGGGGTGGTGAGCCTATTGCTCTATGCCCTATGCCCCATGCCAAACCTGCGCACGGAGAGCTCGCGCATGCGCTCGGCCTGCTGCGCGCGGAAGCACTCCAGCGCGGCCTTGAGCGCGCGGTGGCTGCGTGCGGCCGCGCCGCGCTCCTCGGCCAGCGCGGCGTTGCGCGCGGCCCACTCGCGCGCCGCCGCCGCCGCCTTGGCGCGCCAGTGCGCGATGGCCTTGCCCAGGCGCGCCTGCGCGCGCAGGGCCCGCTGCTGAGGCAGCGGCGGCCGCTGTGTCGGCGCTGCAGCCGCACGCTTCCTGGCGCCGCGCGCGGCGGACGTGTGGGTCACGGAGCGGCTGCGAAGCGTGCATTCAGGGATGGGACGACCTGTGGTCCGTGCAGCGGGACGAGGGCGGGGCCTACCTGCGCGTGCGCGCGCGCCTCGATCTCCACCGCCGCCTCCGCATCGCCGCGGCTCAGCTCCTGGTATGCCTGCGACGCGAGGGAGCCTATCGCTCGCGCGCTTGCTGCGCGGCCGATGTGCGCGGCTGCGTCCATCGGCAGGCACCCAGACTTCTGGCCATGACACCTAGTCTACTCACTAGGCTTGCAGCTGGTGTGCCCGGGACAAGCATGGCCCAAACATGCACCGAGTGTGTGCACGTCCTGGCGACCGCAAGACGGCCACGCGCCTGCATCAGGCACCTCGCGGCCTGCTGACCGATGCAGAGGCTCAGGGCATCAAAACGAAAAATAAACCTACTGTACTGGTCATGCATTGCCTGCGCTGCACCAGGTCTCTGCCGGACCTTGTTCTTGGCCTCCGTGCTGCGCTGGTAGGCCTCCTGCGCGGCCGCGGCGGTGCGCCGCACCTCCGCGATCTGCGCCCCGCACCCTCGTCTGCGGAGCATCCTGGGACCCCGGGCTGCTCGCAGCGCATGCCCGTACATGCTCTGCGTGAGCTGCTTTGTGTGCCTGTTCTTCGCACCAATGCGACTGCTTGCACGTTGGGAGTGGCAGGCGCGTGCGCCTTGGCTCCATCACCAGTGCCTGAGGCAGGTGCCTCTCACCAGGCAAACGCCTTAGAGCCAGAAGCATGCGCACGATGGAGCACCGCTGCCACATTACCTGTCCACATGCACGCTGCCATGAAGAGCTTCAGACACAAGCTGTCAAACTTGCGATGCACCAGCATTCATGTGTCCCGGCACTGTGGGGCTGCGGAGCCCGGCGCGCGCGCGCCTGCGCCTCCAGCGACAGCTTCAGCACGTTGAGCGCCTCGCTGGCGCTATGCCGCTGCTCCTCGCTTGCGGCGTCATGCTCAGCGCGGGCCTCCGCCTCCGACGACGCCCACGTCGCCTGCGCGCCTCCGCCCTCACACCCTGTTCATGCAGATGACCCATGCACAGAGGACGAGCAGAGCCGAGGCACTGCTAGAACAAGGTCACCAAACTCGGTGCGGATGCAGCGAAAAAGGTGGTGAATTCGCACATCAGGCATGCGGCACATGCTCGCGCATGCCGCGCCAGCGCCGCCAACCACCAGCACATCCCCGTCTGCTTCTTCGGAGGAACTGAATCTCAGGATCACTTTTCAATTGGTCAAAGCTTGCGTCATTTGCTGGCGTTGGGGGCAGGCCTGCGCGGCGGCGGCCACAGCCGCCGCGTCGCGCATGGCGGCCGCGTGCGCCGCCTCCGCGGCGCCGCGCTCCTCCGCAAATTGCGCCACCATCTCCTGCGGCGCGCGCCGGGGCTGGCTCAGCCACATGGGGTCGTGTAGGGTCTCTCATGTGTGCAGGCCTGCACGCATTGCAGGCAGGTTGTCCTCAACCAGCTGCTCCTGCAAGATATCTCCGACACGCCCTTCAGCAGGGAGCTATCGCAGCGCATGCGTGCGCATGCGTGCACCAGCACGCGCGGGGTCTCTGTCACACGACGCCCGAGTTCAGGCCCGGGGCCGCGGCGTCGCTCTGGCGCCGCCGCGGCCCGGGTCTTGGCGCGGGCGCCCCGCGCGCCGCGCGCGCGCCCGAGCGGTTGCCGCGCGCACGTGCGCCTCGGCCGCGTCCTGGCGCAGCATGGCGTCCAGACGGCCGCCGTGCAGCGTGAGCAGCTGCGCCCCCAACCTACCTTTTCCTATGCCCCAAGCTGGGGCGCCGCGCACCTGCGCCTCGGCCGCGTCCTGGCGCAGCATGGCGTCCAGGCGGCCGCCGTGCAGCGCAAGCAGCTGCGCCCCCGACCCTACCTTACCCTATGCCCCAGGCCGGGGCGCCGCGCACGTGCGCCTCGGCCGCGTCCTGGCGCAGCATGGCGTCCAGACGGCCGCCGTGCAGCGCGAGCAGCTGCGCCCCCAACCTACCTTTTCCTATGCCCCAAGCTGGGGCGCCGCGCACCTGCGCCTCGGCCGCGTCCTGGCGCAGCATGACGTCCAGGCGGCCGCCGTGCAGCGACAGCAGCTCCGCCAGCAGCGCCATGTGGCCGCGCACCGCGGCCGCCTGCTGCTCCTCGCCCTCGCCCAGGTCGCGGTCCAGGCGCTGCGTGCGCGGCCCTAACCCTGTTTCAGGCCGCCAGGCGCGCCAGGCTGCGCGCGGCGTCGATGTGCAAGCGCCGGATCCTGGGGCGCGCAAATTCCGGCTGTTTGGCTTATTTAGAAGACGTGCATGGGTGCGTTGCGCCCCGGGGCGAGCTGGTCGAGGCTATCAACGTGTCTGTAAAGCTTATGCGCCACCGGGCGTCACAGGGCGCGGAGGGGCCGTCATTCTGTGTGAAGGTGTGAGCTGAAGCGGAGCTCTGCTGTGCCATGACGAGCAGGCTGCCTCGCCCGACAGCGAGTCCGCTGCGCCGCTCCAGGGCTGCTGCGGGGCCCTAAGTCTACATACCTTCATTATGTGACAGGGTGGCAGGGTGACATGCATGGCGTGCATGCCGCAAGACGGGCGCAGAGGCAAGCAAATGCGCCTGGATGAGCAGGTCGCGGCGGTCGAACGCGCGCTCGAAGCGCTGCGCCAGGCTGCTGACCGCGCCGCGCAGCTCCTCGGCCTTGGCGCCGCGCATGGTGCCGCGCCACTCCGTGTGCAGCCGCGCGGCATTCAGGCGCGCGCATTCCTGCGCGCTGCGGGCGGCGCGTCGCGCCGCCGCCCGGCCTGGCTGCAGTGTCGGCAGGACTCACCGTGTGGTCATCAGCTCAAGCATGGCTAACTGAACTGTTGTGCATCAGCCCAGGCCTGTGACACGCTGAGGACGCCATGCTCTGAGGCGGGAGCGCTGTCGCCAGCCCAGATTGCAGCCACTAAGCACACGCATATGCTCATATGGAAAGCCCTTGCCGCACGCGCTGCTCGCTGCGCCGGCGCTCGAGCGCTCGCCGGCGCAGCGGCTCACCACCAGCCTGCCGGACTGATGGCTCAAGCTCTAACGCACTCTGGCGGTCAAGCCCTGACGGAAGGGAGCACCGCGCGCCGCGCGCCTGCTCGCGGCGCTGGCGCTCGAGCAGGCGCTGGCGCAGCAGCTCGGTGCGCCGACGCGCCGCGTCCTCGCGCGCCGCCGCCTCCGCCTCCAGCCGCAGGCCGCGCTTGTCGCTGCTTTCCGCGCTCGCGCCGGCCTTCTGCGCGGCCGGCCGTGCCGCGTAAAGGCGCTGGCATGCTCTCGACGCTTTTACGGCAGCTGTGCGCCCTTGTCCACCCGACACCAGTGCGCCCTCCTTGCGTATTCTGACTGCGCCTGCCCCCTGGTTCTGTACCCGCGCCGCGAGGCTCGGGGCGCCGCTCGGCGTCGCGCTCACTTCCAGGTGAGAGCGCTCTCGGGCGAGGCGTGACAAAAGCGCCTGCAACTGAGGCCTGTGCAGGCGCTCTGCGACGCCCTCAAGGGCCGGCACAAGGGCACCAATAGGCACAGGCAGCGGAGATGTACGCACCCGTGCCGCGAGTTTCTTGGGAGGCATGCTTGCAGGCGGCGAGCGAGCGAGCAAGCACGGCGCGACTGGGCTGTCACCAGGCTGCGCAGAGGAGACAGGTCTGCACCTGCTGTTGCGCCCGCAGCTGCACGGGGCGGTATAAGAGGTGCGCGTTGAGCGGGAAGCGTACGAAAGCTGTCCTAGTTTCATTCGAGTTGTTCAGGGTATGCAGGGCCTAAGCGCTATGTAGCACAGGCTGCCCGCCGCCTGCCTTTCCCAGGCTGTGCGAGAGCTGGGAGCGCGCAGCGGGAGAGCAGGGGCGCCTGGTAGCTGCTATGGCGTCCTTCACGCCGCGGAACGTGCGGGATGTGCCTGCCGAGGAGTTCATCAGGGCGTACGCAGCGCACCTGAAGGCAAATGACAAGGTGTCAGTCCAGCTGCTCACCTCTCCGAGCTGACAGTGGCCGCAGCCGCCGGCATCGGATCTCTGCAGTCTGCAGTCACTGGCGCTTGGCTGGGCCAGTTCTGTGTTTCTCAGCTCCTGAGCTGCAAAGCTGCTGTTGCAGTTGGCATATCACACGTACAGTTGAGCTTGGCAAGTGCGGCAGCGTGCACTCTGCTTTGGCAGCGCAGCGTTGTAAGCTTGAACGCATCACGTATACAGCGCACCCAGCGCAAGAGCAGCTGCATACTGGCGTGCACTAACCGTCGCAGGCGCTGCGACCACTTGGTGCGGCGCTTTTGGCCTGACCGCGCTGCGGCTCGCGCGTGCGCAGATCCAGCTGCCCAGCTGGGTAGATATCGTGAAGACTGGCGCCTTCAAGGAGCTGGCGCCGTATGACCCGGACTGGTACTACGTCCGCGCCGGTGCTTGCCCGCCACCGGGGCGCCACGGCACGTTGTGCACCGGGGTCTGTGTTGACGCAGGCTCGTGCGTATGGGGCCGTTGCGTCGCTGCTGCAAGCCGGCGTGGAATGATGAGGCATTTTAATTCCTGAAGCTCTCGGGCGCTGTCGTCAACCTATAACAGTCTTTAAAGTTCTCTGATCACTGCCGCGCGGCCCGCCCTGCCCTGCTCCAACTTTCTTGTCGGCAGGTGTCTGTGTTGCAGCTGCACTGTACACTGTTCATCTGGGCTGTGCGCTGGGCCGAGCGCCGCGCTGTCAAGCAGGCACTCTTTGAGCGCGCGCGCCCGGCTTGTGGGCTGGGCCGAGGGCCGCGCTGTGATCATGCACCGTCTGAGCGCGCGCGCCCGACTCGCGGCGCGCAGCCTCGCTGGCGCGCAAGGTGTACATGCGGCAGAACATTGGCGTCGGCCAGTTCCGCCGGCAGTACGGCGGGCGCAACAAGCGCAAGGGTACCGTGCCGGAGCACTATGCGCGCGCCAGCGGCGGCCTCATCCGCCACATCCTGAAGCAGCTCGAGGCGCGCGCCCGGCCGGCCGCCGCGCTGGGGCAGCGGAGAAGTGTGCCTGGGCAGTGCCTGGCTGCCCCAGTGCCTGGCTGTGTGTGCGCGGCTGGCAGCACGGAAACTGCATGTGCCTGAAACGGCGTGATGAGCCTCGTGGGCGTGTGCCGGAGCGGTTAAGGAGGCAGCACGCTCACTTAGTGTGTCACATTGTGTGACAAAAGTCTTTTAAGCTACTGAAACTGGCGTGACGGGGGTCAGGCATGAGCACATCCAGCGAGCAGAGTAGCGCTCGCATCACCGGCGCCCGTAAGCGCGTCACGCCGAAGCACGACCAGTGAGCGGTGCGCGGCTGCTGCTGACGCGCGCTGCGCGGCGGGCGCAGGAGATCGACGTGGTCGCGAAGAGCACGGCGACCCGGGGCGGGCGCAAGATCACGTCCAACGGGCAGCGCGACCTGGACCTCATCGCCGGCCGCATCACGCCCAAGGGCGCGCCGGAGGAGGTCGAGGAGGAGGACGAGGAGTGAGGCCGCTGCGGGTAGCGTCAGCCAGTCCTCATAGGATGGCCGGTGGCCTCGGTGCGTCTGAGCGTGCTACGGGCTGCAGGCAAGCCCACTGAGCAGGACGACGATTCACTGTAGTGCCAGATGCGCACATGCAGTACGCACCTAGCTGGTATGCATGCAAGAGAGTGGCGCATGTGGGCAGGACGGCTGGTGGGTGCGTGTATGGGCATTTCTAGTGCATGAAGTCAAGGTGGCTCTGCTGTGGGGAGGGCCCCGGGATGGCAGGGCCATGGGTGGCTGGTAGCAGTGGGGCGCCGAGTGTAAGGGCTGCGGGTGCGTTTGCAGGGGCGCGGCAGTGCGCTGGCCCCACACTTTGCACATCGCACATGTAACTGACTATGGCTACGCATAGCCGGATGCTGCTCGCGTCACTAAAATCGTTGTAAAGCTACCGCATTTTGCCTCGCTCCGTGCTGATGCTAAAGGCGTACGACTTGGCCATGTGCATATGCCTGCATTTACCATGCGTTTCCTGCTGCGCGCCTACACCCGTGCCCCTGCACAACCACAGTGCTAGTGCTACCCCATGGGTACGCGCATAGTGCGCACAGCGCCGCAGTGCCCTTCCAAATAGGACTCAAATAATTGCCGGCAGCAAGGCACATGCGTATCAGCCGGAACCAAGGCTTGCACTATTACTGCTAGCTCCTAAAGCCTATGTTTTTGCATACACTACTGCACAAGAGCGGCACAAGCTGGGCGTGCAAGATTAGCATTGCGACAGCACCCGCAGTTGCCATGCCGCAGCCCTAGACTAGCCAGGCCCCAAAAGGAATGACGCATGTCCTAGCTTTCACACTGGCTCACGCAGGCACAGCAACGTAGCCGCCCACCCGGCAGCAGGCTGGCAGGCACGCCAGCGCAACCGCTCAAAAGGCGACGACTTGCGTGGGGACGCCGAGCGCAGGCGCAGGCGCGCGAGCTCTGGTCATCCGGGGATGGTGAAGGGGTTGAAGCCAAAGGTGTGGTACATGGACGTGAGCAGCTTGAACGGCACGCCCACAACGACCTCCTTGCGGCGGTTTGTGACAGCGCTCCACAGCGCGTCCGCGACCTCCTCTGACGTCTGCACGGCAGGGTGGGGTTAGGGTCAGGATTGGGGTGAGGAGCGGGGGGTCTATCGTAACGCAGCCTCCTCAGGTGTCCTTGCGCCAGGTCGCTGTAGGCATTAATACATAGCTGCTGCCAGAAGCTGCGTGTGATTTTGAAGAGGGACAAAGCGGCCATTGCACCATCGATGTTCCTCTGGGAAAGCCGTGCTGTTCCTCTTGGAAAACCGGAGAAACACCCTCTTTTCTCCGAGTGTGCACACAACAAGGTACTCCCAACAGGAACCCGTGGTTCTTCATGCCGCAAACGAACGGGCGGCAGCGCACGGCGCGCCTGCACGCCAGGCGCCCGGTTGTCCAGCATCGCCTCCAGGCGCGCGCGCCGGTCGGGGCCATCGTCGCCCAGGAACTTGGCGCGCTGCAGGAAGGCGGTCCGCACGACGCCTGCGCTCACGGAGGATGCGCTTCCAGATCCACTGCTGGGCGAGGCGGCGTGGGCGAAACGTTGCGTTGTGCAGACGCAGACGGCAGACCAGGGGCGCGGCTTGCAGCGGCAACCAGCGGGCGCGCTCACCGCCGCACCGCAAAAACATTTCGCAAGCTGAAAAGCTTGCATCACAGGCACACCTTCGGCACAGCATAGCACAGCATGGAAGAGCAGCATGTCAAAGCAACATGGGGCAGCACAGCTCCCTCCATTCGGAGCGCCCGGGGTCTCCTGCCTCCCAAGTCTCGCCCGCACCCGGGTGGATCTGCGCGACGTGGATGCCCACGTCCGCCAGCTCCGGCCGGATCGCGTCAGTGAAGCCCGCGAGTGCGTACTTGCTCGCGGTGTACGCGGGCATGCTGCGCAGCGGGATGCGCCCGGCGAAGCTGTTCACCATGGCCACCACCGGCTTCGCGCCGCGCTTGGCCGCCGCCTCCAGCGCCGGCACGAAACCTGCATACGAATAGGTGGAGGCGTCAGCGATAGAGCTCGAGTGCCACGCTGCACTGTTTGCTGTTGGGACGCACGCGGAAAAAGCGAGTTGCTTAGCATGTAGCCTTCTGGGCCTGCTACGCAGCAAGACTGGGCAGCCGCAACGGGTATCTACAGGTCTGCGGTGGCTGCATGTTACCACATGCAGGAAAAGACACGCTGAGTTGACAGTCATATGCTGCCCACATGCCCTGCATTTTGCAGCTTGCATTAGCAAAAGGCAGGAGAGCTCGATGGCGTACAGGCGCAGGGGAGCCTCACCCTGTGTTATGGCCACCGCGCCCAGGAAGTTGACATTGATCTGGTCCTGGAAGACTTGCAAGGGTATGGCTTGCAGGCGGCCCGTGGCACACACGCCTGCGCAACCTCGCTCATGTCAACGTCTTTGCTGGAGGAGCTGCTGCATGCGGGGGCACTGGCCGCTACTTTGGTGTTTGCCTATACTCCCCTACTAATTCAGACACTGATGCAACATGCCTGCGATGCCTGCAACCTCCCTGACAAGCAGCAAGCAGCACACATAAAATGACACGACCCGCCCACCGGTTGCAGTCAGCGCAATAGCCACCTTATACGCATATCCCCAGGGCCCTGCATGATCTTGACGCACAAGGCACCGACGATTGAGGACGGCGCACCAGCGCAGTTGATGACCACGTCCACGCTGTCATACGTGTCCACCACGCGCTCGACCAGGCGCTGCACGGCGGCCGGGTCCGTGATGTCAGTCGGCACGCCAAGCGCCGCATTCTCGCGCGCACCGCTCGCCGCCGCCAGCTCCTCCGCGGCGCTCGCTACCCGGGTCGGCTCGCGCGCCGCGATGACGACGTTGTATCCCTCGCGCGCAAAGCGGGACGCCGTGGCGCGCCCAATGCCCTGCAACCGGTGTGGGGTGCTTTCAGTGGAAACACCAGCTTCATGCTTGCAGGCTGCTCAGTAAGTAAGTAAGAACGTGCCGTCTAGACCTGACGCATATGATCACAAGTGCCCTTTCACCTATCCAACCATCTCTCACAGCAGGCTACCAGGTCGGCCAGCAAGGTTTTCAGCGCCCGCGGCACAGCATACATACTTCAAACAAGCCCACAATAGCTGCGCTTCAGTCACCGCCACACGCACTCGGTGGTTACAACATAGCAGTCAGTGGATCCTACATAGCAGCCTGACCTCTGTTTCACACATCCTAGCGGCAGTTATTAACAGTCCCTATGTGTAGCTGCAAGCGCGTGAGCAACCAGCTTCTCAGCACTGCGAGCACTAAAAAGTGCGCAACACTACTTACACACGCCACACCTGCACAAAGGAAGGCTATAGCACCACATCACACCAGTCAGGAAAGGCATACCTGGCTCCCGCCAGTTATGACAACAGTCTTCCCTGTAGTCTTTGGCCGCGACGATGCGTTGTACATTGTTTCCCGCGGCGGCGCACTAGGCGCGCTGGTGGTCACTGCGCAGGTCCGCATGCCGCACCGCAGCGCACTTGCCTGCGCATAAAGGCAGTCTTCTGTGCACACGCAGAGCTTTGCTATACGCTAGTACTCGAGCTCGCCTCCTGCACACTCAACATGTAAGACAATCCGGGGTATGTGCACAACGCACCTTGCTCGCCTTGCAAAGCCTGGCAGTGTGCGTCTGCAAGCCTGAGGTACCGTGCACCAGGGCGTTCATATGTGCAACAGAATGGAGGGGACAGCAGTAGGACTCTCAGCAACAGGTCTGTCTATAACTGAATTATGGAGCAGGTGTCAGCTCTACTCTCTCCTTCTCTTGGCCACGACCACAAGGTTGGTGTTACACTAACCTTAACACCCTAACCCAGCCCTCCCAATGCGGCTTTCCTGCCAAGATTGCAGTGACAGACGCTGTGCTCACTCCCTTTACTTATCAAGATCCGATGCCTGGAGCAAGCCAAAGATTGAGATGCGCAGCAGCGTTGCCACAGTCACCTTTTGAGGGCAGTCTTCTCTGCTCAACAACTACAGTGGCTCTTCGCGTGTAGCTTGTGTATCAATGCGAGGCTCAGTAAATAGACAGGATACGTGAGGCTCAGTAGATTGGCAGCTCAGCTGCAGTGGAGTGCTAGAGCTCGAAGCAGCGCAGGCCGATGGTGCTCTATGTGATAGGCCTGGGGCTCTACGACGAGAAGGACATCACTGTCAGGCAAGGTCGCGCATGCACCAGGGCAGTCTGCCGACCAATGACGTGTGCGCCAAGCATTCTGCTTCGCAGGGGGCTGGAGGCTGTGAAGCGGTGCAGCCGAGTCTACCTGGAGGCATACACGTCCGTACTCATGGTGCCGAAGGAGCGCCTGGTGCCCGCCCGGCGCTGGCGCAGGCTCGCCCTGCATGTCTGTGCTCAGCCGTGCCAAACACGCACAGCTGTGCCTAGTCGTGCTGCAACCTCACCCGCTTGAAGCTCACGCGCTCAGGCACCCACGCTACCTGACCGCAAGCGCCCCGACTGGCAGGTCCCGGGCTGAGCGTGCGCGCCGCCGTCTAGGAGGCGCTCTACGGCAAGGCGGTCGTGGTCGCCGACCGCGAGATGGTGGAGTCGGAGGCGGACAGGATTCTGGCCGGCGCGGACCGCGAGGACGTGGCGTTCCTGGTGGTCGGCGACCCCTTTGGGTGCGCGCTTCAGCTTTGCAGAGCATTGGCGTCCAGCCGATGCTGCGGGCCACCTTGGGCCCGCCAGGGAGGCCACTCGCACAGCCTGCCTGCCAGAGTGTGTGGTTGATGAGCCTGGCGTATGCGTTGGGGGCTGCACGCCTGCAACCCGCGCCAGGGAGCCTGCGCACGCGGCCTTGCTGGCATTGCACCTCGCGGGCACAGAGCTGGTTGCGTACAACCAGCAACCGCGTACAATGCCTATCACCAGCACTGCCACTCTGCAGCGTGTGGAGCTGTGCTGCATTGTCGTCACACAGCACCTCTGTTGTTGCCCACATGCCAGTTGGATTTTGCGACAGGCTACCAGGCAGTGCTGCTGTGCTGGACGCAGCGATGAACAACTGGACGCTGCGTCGTGCAGCCAGCGCGCGCACTTGCTTCCATCTTGGGTCGGCCCGCTGCCTGCCTGTGCGCTGCCGCCGCCCTGAGTCGCGTCAGCGGCGCGCGGCGCCAGGGCGACCACGCACACCGACCTGCAGCTGCGCGCGCGCGCGCTGCGCATCGAGGTGCGCGTCGTGCACAACGCGTCCATTCTCAGCGCGGTGGGCGCGTGCGGCCTGCAGCTGTACCGCTACGGCGAGGCGCGCCCAAACACCCTGGCAAAGGCCTATGGAAATGGCCTGTGCTCCGTTTGCAACCACACATTGGTGCACGACGACGCCTGCGCGCCCCTGAGGAATAATATATTGAGGAATTGGCGTTTGCTACACCCCCGGCCATGCACAGTGATAGTGAGCGGCCCAGGCTGCGCGCCTGAGGGCAGCGCAGGCGGCCCCGCCGCCCCGCCTCACCCGCATGCGCCCCGCAGGCGGTCTCCGTCGTGTTCTTCACGGACACGTAGAGTAGGATTAACCTACCCTATACCCTGGCCCGCAGGCGGTCTCCATCGTGTTCTTCACGGACACGTGGCGGCCGCGCAGCTTCTACGCGCGCATCGCCGCGAATCGGCGCGCGGGGCTGCACACGCTGTGCCTGCTGGACATCAAAGTGCGGGAGCCATCGCTGGAGTCGCTGGCGCGCGGGCGCAAGGCGCGCGCCCGGCCCTCCTGTGGGCGTCGCGTGGCGGAGCGTGGCAGGGTCGCGTCTGGACACGTTTGGGCCGAGTCGCCGGATGCAAAGCCATGACGGTAGAGCCAGCCATTTTTCCATGTTCCTGTCCTGATCAGGCTCGACATGCAGAGCTAGAAGTATCTGTAGACTTGCGAGCGCAGATCGTGCGCAGGTGAGTGGGCAGGCGCTGACGCACTGTGTCACAGCAGGCCGGCGCGCCGGCGCGCTTCAGGGCGCGGCTGGGGCCGCCGTGCAGCGGCTGGTCGTGACGGGAGAGCCGCCGCGCGGGGCAGGTGTATGAGCCGGCGCGGTACATGAGCGTGGCGGAGGCCGTCGCGCAGCTGCTGGAGGTGGAGGCGGCCGAGGGCGGCGGCGCGTACGGGCCGGGCACGCTGGCGGTGGGCGTCGCGCGCCTGGGCTCGCCCGACCAGCGGGTGCGGCGCGCGCGCGGCCATGTTTGGGGTTGCGCAGAGGGCTTGTCGGGCGAAGAGTGGGGCCCCATTTGTGTGGGCCATGATGTGTGCCAGGTGCTGGGGCGGGTGTGCTGCTGGTATTTGGCTGCTAGTCCATGCTGTGCGAAGCAGCACCGTCGCTTTGGGTGCGATGCCTGCGCGTGCTCAGGCAGTCTCTTGTTGAAGTGGTTGAGGCGGTGAGTGGCAGTGGAGGCGAATGTCACAATAGGCTCTGGCAGGTCGTGGCGGCGCCGCTGGCGGAGCTTGCGGGCGTGGACTTTGGGCCGCCGCTGCACTCGCTGATCCTGGCGGGCGACACGCACGTGGTCGAGGAGGAGCTGCTGGCGCACTTCCGCGCGCCCGCGCGACCTGACGCAGCCGAGAGCGGGGCTTGAGTGCGGCCGTTGTGAGTTTGCAGTTCTGGTGGCGGCGCCTCTGCCACGGCTATGGCTGTCTGATGTATATTGGATAGCACCTGATTCTGGGCGCAAAGAAGCGTTCCGCACCTGGCTGGTTCCAGCAGAAGCGTCTGCCAAGAGATTTGCACTCTCACGAGGTGCAGACGTACTCCATGTCAAGGCAGGATAATTTATGCACGGCGTTTGAGCAAATGAAGTAGGGTTGCAGGCCATCATCCAGCACGCCGTCTCGGGACCAGACCAGAAAAGTTGAGCAGGACAATGTTTGCCTTTCAGTGAGCGACAAGGTTCACAAAACATGGCCAATGCACTGTTCAGCGGGCACAGCTCAGTCTGGGGCCAAAGCGTACAATGCCCGTGCTCCAGGCACTGCATGCTGCCCGCTCCCGCGCCTTGCACGCGACCGCTGGTCAGCTTGAGGCTGCAGCACGAGGTGTGTTAGTACCCCTTCAATGGACTGGACCGCTTGCATTGCTGCTGCACACCCGCGCTTCAAGCAAAATACCACTCGCAGGGCAATGCCAGCCGTGCGCCACCAGCTGAGGGCTGCTCGGCGGCGAGGCGGCGAAGCTGCAGGGCCGCGGCGGCCGCTGGAGTGGCCGGCTCTGCTCCGCCGGAGGTATGCTGCGCGCACCACTAGGTGTACTGTTGTGCAGCTCACGCAGGCTCGAGGGACTTCGCTTGAAACCAGGCACTTGTTACAATCTTACGTGCCTGCACTCTAATCAAGGGCAGCTGGAGCCAAGCAGCTGCAGTGCTCGCGCATGCTTTGCGAGTCAAGCAGACAGGGCTCAGAGAAAGATACAGGCTCAAGACACGTTATGGAGCGTTGCGTGACCTTCAGTAACGCAGCTGCGTATTGTATGGGTGAAGCGGCTGCCAGGCATGCTGTCGTCACGCCAGCACGTCTGTGCGTGAAACAGGCGCCCCAGGAGGACGGCGCCGCGGCCAAAGGCGTGCGGCTGACGGAGGAGCGGCTGCCGGGCTCGCGCGTGCGCGTGACCGTGGAGGTGCCGGTCCAGGACGTGCGCACGGCGTACGAGCGCGGGCTGCAGCTCGCGCGCAAGCGCCTGGAGCTGCCGGGCTTCCGCAAGGGGAAGAAGGCGCGCAGCCAAAAAAAATAACTACTGCTTGAATTTTCTTGGCGTTTGCGCCAGCTCTGGGACGTCGGCAACCACGAGCGCACTGCAAGCCTGCCGCAGGGCTCGTAAGGGCTGACAATAGCAGCCACCACGCTCGGCTGGGAGGGCGCGAGGCTGCGCCGCCGCGCTGAGGCGGGGCGGCGCTCCGCGCCCGGGCCCAGCGCGCGCGCCGAGCGCGCGCAGGTGCCCGAATCCGTGCTGGTGCGGCACCTGGGCGGCCAGGCCGAGGCGAACGGCACCGCCATCGAGCTCCTGCTCAAGGCCACCGTGCCCACGGCGCGCGCCCGCCGCGCTCGCAGCTGCCCGCGCAGCCCGATGCGCGTGCCACATGCAAGTTGCATCGCCCTCTCGACAGCTCATTGTGATGGAGAGAGTCAGGGGTTCTGCCATCGCTGTGGCAGGGTCAGCTGGCCTTTCGACTGCGTTTGCTGGCTCAGCATGCAGGAGCCCGCCGAAGGCGGAGCTGCTCGCCGTGCTGTCTGAAATTTTCGCTTAGGACATGTCACTGCTCCTCACTGGGGGCCGTCGCGCTGCATGCCGGCCACCAAACGCGCCGCCACAGGGAGCCGCCGGGCGCGCAGGCGCTGAGCCGCTACGCGGACACGGCCGTGCCGGACTCCGAAAAGATCGAGGAGCCGATCGAGGAGCTGCGCGCGCGCTTCCGCCTGGACGCGCCCTTCACGTACAGCGTGGCGGTGGACGTGCAGCCGCCCGTGGCCTGGAAGCAGCCCTACACCGGCATCAAGGCGCGCCGGATGTGCCCTTCCCTAACCCTATACCCTGAACGCGCCCTTCACATACTGCGTGGCGGTTGACGTGCAGCCGCCCGTGGCCTGGAAGCAGCCCTACACCGGCATCAAGGCGCGCCGGCCGCGCGTTTCGGCAGCTCGCGATGCACGTCATGGGCTTTAGTGGCCACAGCCTTGCGCTGCAATGAGTAGAGCTGTGAACGGCGTGTGTCCACGTCATCCGCTGCGCCATCCTTGACTGCTACGGAGCCAGCTTCCTGCCAGAGCGGACCGGGAGCCTGATCAGAGGCACCTTGTGCCGAAGCACAGCTGTCCTGCCGCTTCGCGGTGGTCTTCCATGTTGTGGCGCGGAGCTGACATGGCCAGTGCAGGTATCGGTGCCGGCGGCGGGCGACGCGGCCATGGCGGCCGCGGCGGTGGAGAAGCGGCTGCAGGGCGCGCTGCGCGAGCGCGGCAAGCTGCGCATCGTGGCCGGGCGGCCGCTGCGCGCCGGCGACGTCGCGATCATCGACTTTGTGGCCGCGCGCACCGACCGCGAGCCCGCCGGCGAGCCCGTGGCGGGCAGCCAGACGCGCGGCATGCAGCTGGACACCGCGTCGGCCGAGGACACCATCAACATCCCTGGCGCGCCGCACGCGAGGCATTCCTTCAATCTGGGAATCCGGGTCTGCATTGTGAAAGTGTGCCGCCTCGTAGCGTGCTGCAGCTGTGCTGTGCGACCGTGGTGCGTTGCTAGTGATGTGCTCAAAACGAACATCCACTGACATGGATGCGTACTAGCGCAATGGAAGTGCATAAGTCGTACGAACAGACAACAGCGGGCCTCGGCTGTGGCAGCATGTGCCTGTGCCAAGGCCCTCTGCCTGACACAGGCCCTGAGCCTGGTGCCAGTCCGGGGCCGCAGGCATCGTGGACGGCATGGAGGGCATGGTCGTGGGCGACGAGCGCAAGATCGACACCGCGTTCCCGCAAAACTGGCACGAGCCGGAGTCGCTGCGCGGCGTGCCCTGCCGCTGCACGATCAAGGTCAACGAGCTGTTCGAGTGGGACCTGCCAGAGGCGCGCGCTGCGCGCTGGCGCCCAGCACGCGCCCGTGATCACTTCGTGCATACCTTGCTTTACATTTCACGGTTGCCTACATCTCATGTAGCACTTGCATGCCAGTATCTCCTCGCTCGTACCAACACAATGAAACACTAGTGGGACATGTTCAGTGCCGTTTGCTCTCAAGCAGATTTACCAGCTTGCCTGAGCGCACGTGCGACGCGCGCGCAGCTCGACGATGCGTTTGCTGAGAGTGTGTTCCCCGGCTGCGGGGGCCTGGCGAAGCTACGCGACACGATGCAGGCGGCCGAGATGAGTGAGCTGGACTTGCTGACGAGGCGCAAGGCGCGCGCCGCGGCCCTGCCCACCCAATCCAGGCCTCGGCAGTGCGCTTGACTCAGGCAGCCTTTTTGCTGCCAAAGCTTCTGCATGTACCAGTCCTCCCCCACCAGAGTCTCTGCACATTGTGTCAGCCCTGCCCTTGGCCACAATTTAACTTTCAAGACAACCCCTACCCTGTTTAATCATGTTCTACCCTGCGCAAACCCTATCATGAACCCTAGCAAGCGGGGAGCGCGGGCGCAGGTGTCGGAGGCGCTGGTCGCGGAGCTGGGGCGGCGCGTGGACATGGGCGTGCCCGTCTCCATCCTGCGCGAGCTCGGCTCGCAGGAGTACCAGGCCAAGCTGCTGGAGGCACAGGCCAAGGTCGCCCCCTGCAAGTGTTCCCGCTCACACAGGCTTGCAGGGAAATGACCAGGGCAGGGCTCGCGGTATGAGCGAGCTTCGGGTGCATTCATCTGCAGACCTATGTAGTGTATGTTCTCGATAGTGCTGCAGACCTATGTGTATTTTGTTCTTGACAGTGTGCCATTGTGCATAATCTAGTAGTACGGTGTCTGCATGCAGAGGCGTGCTTTCAGAAGTCGGACACCCCGTAGCTGGTGTGCTTTGAGGCGGATTTAAGTAGCTGATGAGAAGCAATGCGTCCAACAGTGCTGTGTTGTTCGCGGAAGTGCTGAGCAGAACACCTTTTTATGCATGATCCTGGGCAAGCAGGGTGTTGCCCTGCCACTAGACTAGTGGCCTCTGTCGGCCAGCTTTCTCTCGCTGACTTGGAGCGCGGCCGCGCAGGGCAAGCTGAGCTACGAGGCGGTGCAGCAGCTGGCCACGGAGGAGCTGCTGGAGCAGTACATCACCACGCGGTGCGCGGCGCCGCTGCGCCTGTGCATCAATGGTTAGGGATAGGGTTAGTAATAAACCCACGAGGCGGTGCAGCAGCTGGCCACGGAGGAGCTGCTGGAGCAGTATATCACCACGCGGTGCGGCGCGCCGCCGCGCCTGTGCATCAAGGATAGGGTTAGGGTTAGTAGCAGCCCCGCGCATGCGCGACGGGCGCTCTGCATGCAGTGCGCGGGCGCGATCCGCCCGCCGTCGTCGCTGCACCGGCGTGCTTAGGACCCGCAGCGAGTCTGTGATAGGGTAGGTATACCCTAGCCTGTGGCTGCTCTGGGGAGCAGGCACGATGAGCTGGTGGATATCCGGCGCGCGACCATGGGCATCGACGCCATCTATGCCGCGGAGGGCCTGCAGGTGGTGACAGGGCAGTCAGCGAGCCCCGGGGTCCCGTGCATGCCCAAGGCGGCATGTCGCGGGGCAGGAGTGCAGCGTCTCTCCTGCAGCGGCGTCTGCATGCGCCTGGCGCTGCTTGCCGTGCTTGGGAGTTGGTTGCGCTGTATTTCCGGCATGAACAGCACCTGCAACTGCAAGTGCCTTGCTGGAAGCTGCATGCTTCTTAGTGAGCCGCTGTTTGCCATGCTCCGTGCTGACGCAAGCGCAAATGTGGCCGCTACGTGATGTGTGCGCTTCCAAAACAGGCATGATGCGGCCGCAGGTACCAGCTGACGAGGTGGAGGCCGAGTACCGGAGCGCCGTGGCCGAGTTTGGCGCCTCGCAGCAGGAGTTTGACGAGGAGCGCCTGCGCGAGCAGGTGGTCGAGTCGTTCAAGGCGCGCATCCTTCAGCACACGCCCAGTTTCCCTCAGCGTCCCTGCTGATTACCCACTCAGGAGGGCTGAAACGGTACGGCGTGAGGCAGGGACAGCGTGCGGGGGTGTTCCTGGGTGCATGTCGGCTGGCTGCGGCGCCCCTGCTAGCCAGAAACCGACCCATGACAGTCATATTGCCAGAGACCCCTCCGACCCAATCACAGTCTGGCGGTGGTATCCAGGCGTGGCACTTCTGACAGTGCAGTGCCTGGGGTACGGAGCCGATCCCAATCATCACTGCAGATGCACAGCGTGTGTGTCAATGAAGACCCTGCACCTAGTGGAGCATGTGACAACTGGCCTGTGGTAAGGACATCCTGCCCCATAGGGGTAGCTGCAGCGCTGCCCATCCCAGGCGCTCGCTGTGTGTGCCTGGGTATGCGCTGTGCAGCGATGGCAGGCATGCGCGCGGGGCGCAGGCTGCGGTCACGCTGGAGTGGCTGGAGAAGCAGAGCGAGGTGACGGTGACCGCGCCCGAGCGCGCATGACGCGAAGCGCGTCGACAGCGCGGCATGCTTGCAGCGCGTTGGTGACTAATCGGATGCCTCAAGTTGAGACCGTGCACGCAACAGGTGGCTAGCCGGGACGCACTCCCGGTAAATCTGCAACATGGCAAGAAGGTGTCGTAGGACTCTGAGCAAGAGCTGCAGCCTACATAGTTGATCCAATTTGCACTGCACAGAGCAGAGCCGCATGCTGTGCTGCACCACAGTACCCCGTTTCTGCAGCACAGCAGTCAAAATGTGACATTACTTGCTTTCTTTTGCTCAGCAATCAAGCGGTGAGGCCAATAAGCTATAGGCTGTAGCTGGACTGCAGCGGAACCTGAAGAGGCCCAAGGATGGGAGCTATATCAGAGGGTCCCGTGTTCATTCCTGAGCCTACTTCCTGTCTAGCAGTGTTGCATCAGGTCGCAGATTGATCAGGCTTCTCATGCGCAGCAGCTGGTGGATCAGAGGCTATAAGCAGGCCTTCCAATTCAGCAAGCACCCGCTCATTGTCCAGAATACACCTCAGCCTGCTAGCCCTAGCGCCGCGGCGGCGGTGCTTTTGCCAGGCCCGTCTGGGGCAGGCTGGCGCCCCGACCCGCATGCGGACCGCCTATGCCTTGTGCAGAGGATGGCCTAAAACCTAGACCCAACCCCAACCCCATGCCCGCCCACTCTTGCGTGCTCGCGCCGCGCTGCGGGTGCGGCGGCGGCGGCGGTGGCGGCGGCGGCGGCGGCGGCGCGGGCACCGGCCGCGGCGCGGCGGCTAGTGCCGCCAGTGACCGCGCTGACGCGGAGCGCTGCATGGCGCGCTGGGCGGGCAGCAGCGGCGCGCTCCTGGCGCCCGCACCTGCACCCCCATGGTTGCGCTGCAGAGCCAGCAAAGACTAAATTGGAGCTGGCGCTCTGCCTCCCTGAGCATCCGCAAGCTGCATGTCACTAAGAGGCTGTGACCGGCCGTGTCACGACGACTCACGCAGCATCAACCCAGCAACAGGCAGGCAAGCCCCTCTTCAGCGACGGCCGCGCCTGGATGGGTGTAATAGCACTGCATGGCAAGCTGCAGGTATCGCATGTGTAGGGGCGCCGTGCGGCGCGCCTGGATCTGGCGGCTGCATCTCGCCAGAATCCATGCGCGAGAACACCGGCCGCATGTAGCGCTCATCGAAGTCCGCCCACCAGTCCGCCAGCTGCAATCGCTCGCCCGCGCCGCCGGCCCTGCCGCCCAGCGCGGCCGCACCACTCAGAGAGGGTTGGCCCACTCGGCAGCCAGCTCGCCAGTGTGCAGGCGCGCCTCTCGGAGCACATGCGCGTGTGCTGCACAGGCAGTCCCGTGCCACAAGCTGCAGGGGTCGCATTCTCTGCACTGCGCATCACTTGTACCTTTCGCCTGACTCCCGATCATAAACAAGTGTGGCTCTGCGAATCAGGCTAGGCTGCATGCATGTTATTTGCATGCATGACACATTGTTGAGTGCACATATGCACGGTGTACCTGGCCCCCATCTTTGGCAGCGCGGCCCGCTGCGGCGGCAGCGGCGGCAGCGGCGGCAGCTCCGACGCGCCGTCACTGGCCGCACGCGGCCTGGCCCTGCCGCCCGTCGCGCTTCGCTGGCAGCTGGCAGTATCATTAGCGATGGGGGTGCAGCAAGCCAGTGCGTGAGGGCCAGGCAGGCACCGCTGGTGTTCTCAGCAGGCCGGCCTGAGCGCCTGCGGGGGACAGAGTGCCCACCCACACAAAAGTGCAGTGTGGTGCAGTGTGATGCAGGGAGCAGTAAGTCCATGGGTGCACACCCTCCGGGGATGCGTGCTGCCACCACGCAAAAGAGGGCCACCTCGGCAGGCGTCTCGCTGGCGCACCGGTGCGGCGGCAGCTCGCCAAATGTGATGTGCGCGCCGCGCGCCCCGCCGCTCCGCGCCTCGCGATGGGCCCCAGCGGCCCCCCTGCCGGAGCCGAGGCTGCCTCCCGGCACCCCTCGCGCCTCCGCAGCGGCGCCGCCCGCCGCCCCTCCCAGCGGGTCGAGGCCCCCTGCCGCCGGCCCTGCCGCAGCCCCGGCCGCCGCCCGCCGCGCCTGCGCCGCCGCGCGCGCGCCGGCGGCGGCCGCCGCCAGCGCGTCGTCGCTCGGCGCGCTCCCGCGGTCGCCAGCCTGGTCAGGCGCGAGTTCCGCAGACTCGGGGCCGCCGCAGCCGAGGCCGTCCCCCGCCGCGGCGGCAGCGACCTCGCCCGCCGGCCAGCTGGCCTGCGCCCGCCATGCCCGCAAGTCCGAGGAAGCATAGGGTCCTCCGGCGGCCTGTCTGGCTGCCGTGGCATGGCAAGCTGTGGCGGAGCAAGCGCACAGCACACGCGTCCTGACAGGTGCCTCATGCAGGGGTTGTGGAGCCGATAGGGACCCCGCGGTCATATGTTATGGTCCGCTGGGCCGGCGGGGGTGTGGTGCGTCCTTCCACCAGGGTCATGCAGCGGCATTCGTGCACAATATGCAATGTGCAGTGTGCAGCACAAGCGCTCCTGT
>JAABUY010001089.1_pt1 | contig 39009 bp, 35 predicted proteins | sample 5560271 | NCBI WGS metagenome assembly JAABUY01 (sample SAMN10711886, study PRJNA513374) | rock metagenome | isolation source: Antarctica rocks | place: Antarctica: Victoria Land, University Valley
GCTCGTTCAACTCCGGCCCCAACAACCGGAAACGCTCCGCGATCTGAGCCTCAACATCACGCACGCACCCGTTGTTCTACCGACCCACCCAGAATCCTGCGCGTAATTTATGCCCGCTCCCTTAGGGGCTCTTCCTCAAAGTCCCAGGCCCGACCACGAGAGCGGCCGGAGCGGGGCCGCCGGCGAGCCGACGTTCAGCTGGATCACAGCGTGGGAGTTCAGCGGAATCGCCCGCGGACTTCCCGGCCAAGGGTTGCCGTCCACCAGGGCGGAGATCTTGCCGGCGACGGTGCCGATCTGGCCAGGAGTGAGCGGCTGGTGCCACTCGTCGAAGAAGTCGCCGAGCGTGTAAACCCGATGGGTGTGCGACTCGACGTGGATGATCCCGTCGGGGGCATGGGTGTGCAGCCAGTAGATGCACTGACTTCCGGCAGCGACCGGCCCCTGCGCGGTCGGCTGCACGGTGGAGCCGGGGATCCCGATGCCGCCCGGCAGCGCCCGCGGTTGACCGGCGGCATAGACCGCCAGGTGGGCATGGATAGTGGCCGGCGCCGAGAGCCGGCAGGATGCCGCTGCGGCGCTGTCGGACCTCCCGCCCCTGGCAGCGGCGGCCGCCCGGCCCCGGCGGCGCTTCGGGAGGGGCCACGGCGAGGCCGACGCTGCGGCCGCGGACTGGCAGGCGACCGGCGAGCGCTTCCGCGACCCTCGCAGCGGCAAGATCATGCGGGTGTGGATCGACGGCGGCGGCGGCCGCCACTACGTCGCCGAGCCAACGGAGTAGCCGCCCGGGCCGCCGGCCCGCGGAAGGGCCGGCGAACCGAAGCGGTTGGTCCTTACCGGCGGTTGCCGCCGCCGCCGAACAGCGACAGCATGAACAGGAACACGTTGAAGATGTCCAGGAAGATCCCGGCCGCGATCGGCACGGAGCTGGACATGTCGGCCCGCTTCAGGCGGTTGAAGTCGAGGACGGTGAAGCCCCCGAACACCACCAGCCCGGCGATGGAGTAGATGAGGTGAGCGCCGGGGATGGCGACGAACAGCGCGATGACGCCGAATACCAGCAGCGCCACCAGCGCCCAGAACAGGGTCCGGGCCCACGAGGACAGGTCCCTCCGGGTGGCGTAGCCGTAGGCGCCGAGGGCAGCGGTGAAGCCCGCGGTGGCGCCGGCCGCCTGCCACAGCGCCGAGGGTTCGGCCTTGGCGTAGTAGGCCAGCACCGGCCCAACCGCCATCCCCAGCAGCAGGCCGAGGCCGAACAGCAGGGCGATCGCCAGCTGCTCGTGACCCCTGCGGGTGGCGGCTTGCAGACCGAAGATGCAGACGAACGCGCCGATGAACAGGAACAGTCCGGTGCTGCCCTGGAGGTTGCGACCCAGGTAGGCGCCGAGGGCGGTGCAGCCGAGCGTGAGGGCGACGAGGCCCATCACCTGGCCGAACACCGCCCGGGTGTGATCGCGGGTCAGCGGAGCTGCGCCGCTGCTGCGATATGCGAAGTCCTGGTATGTGGGCATCGAGAGTGGCTCCTGGAATAGGTTTGGGTGCCCGAAGAGCCCTTAACGGTAGACGATCCCCAGTCCGCGCTGACGCGGGGCCTGCACGCCGGTGATCCGCCGACCGCCGCCGCGCGAAAACACAAGCGATGTCACTCTTCAGCCAGGGACCGCGGCGATGAGGGTCGCCATCGTCGGCGCCGGCATCTCGGGCCTGGTCGTGGCCCACCTGCTCCACCGCGAGCACGACATCGTGGTCTACGAGGCGGGTGACTACGCCGGTGGGCACACGAACACGATCCGCGTCGACACCGCCGAGCAGACCCACCACGTCGACACCGGGTTCATCGTCTTCAACGACCGCAACTATCCGAACTTCGAGCGTCTGCTGGAAAGGCTCGGCGTTCCCTCGCAGCCCTCGACGATGACCTTCAGCGTCAGCGACGGGCGCGGGGACTTCGAGTACAACGGCTCGTCGCCCAACGGCCTCTTCGCTAAGCGCTCGCACCTGCTCACCCCGTGGTTTCACCGCATGGTGGCGGAGATGGCTCGGTTTCACCGCAGCGCCCGGCTGTTGCTCTCGCTTCCGCGCGGTGAGGGTCCGTCGCTGGGCCACTGGCTGGAGGAGCAGCGCTTCTCGCAGCCCTTCGTCGAGCGCCTGATCATCCCGCAGGCCTCCGCGGTGTGGTCGGCAGACCCGCACCAGATGTGGAGCTTCCCGGCGAGGTTCATGGTGGAGTTCTTCGACAACCACGGCATGCTCGGCTTCACCGGCCGCCCCCGCTGGCGTACCGTCAGCGGGGGCTCGGCGCGCTACGTCGAGGCGCTGACGGCGCCGTGGCGTCAGCGGTTGCGCCTGCAGACGCCCGTGCGCGCCATCGAGCGGGGCGCCGATCACGTCCTGGTCACGGCCGCCGGCGCCGAGCCGGAGCGTTTCGACCACGTGGTGGTAGCCACTCACTCCGACCAGGCGCTGGGCCTGCTGCGTGACCGCAGCGATGCCGAGGACGAGCTGCTGCGGGCGATCCCCTACCAGCAGAACGAGGCCGTGCTGCACACCGACGTGTCGCTGCTGCCGCGTCGCCGGCGGGCGTGGGCCAGCTGGAACTACCACCTGCAGGAGAACCCCACGGGCAAGACCACGGTCACCTACGACATGAATCGCCTGCAGTCCCTGCACGCCGACGAGCAGTTCTGCGTGACGCTCAACCGGACCGCGGAGATCGCGCCCGAGAAGGTGATCCGGACGATCGCCTACGCCCATCCGGTCTTCACGGCGGCCGGCACCGCCGCCCAGGCGCGCCTGAGCGAGATCAGCGGGGGGCAACGTACGCACTTCTGCGGGGCCTACTGGGGCTGGGGCTTTCACGAGGACGGAGTGGTGAGCGCGCTGCGCGTGTCCGCGCGGTTTGGGACGCGGCTGTGAGCCCAACGCAATCCTGCCTCTATGAGGGCGCGATCCGCCACCGGCGCTACGAGGGCACCGCCCGCGAGTTCCGCCACCGGCTCGCCCTGGCCTACATCGACCTGGACGAGCTGCCCCGCCTCGCGGGTGGGCGGCTGGTGCGGCGGGGGCCGGGCCTACTGCGCTTTCGTCGCCGCGACTATCTCGGGGACCCGACGGTCCCGTTGCGCGAGGCCGTGGCGGAGGAGGTGCAGCGGCAGGGCGGGGAGCTCCCCCGCGGGCCGATCCGCGTGCTTACGGGCCTCCGCTCGTTCGGGCACTGCTTCAACCCCGTCAGCTTCTACCTGTGCTTCGACGCCGGCGGGACGCGGTTGGAGCACGTCCTGGCCGAGGTGACGAACACTCCCTGGGGGGAGCGGCATGCTTACCTCATCACCGCCACGACACCGGGTACGGCGCCCGTCACCGGGCAGTCGACCAAGCGGCTGCACGTGTCTCCGTTCATGGGCATGGCGCAGAGCTACACCTGGCGCGTCGGTGCGCCGGGGCGGCGACTGGAGATCCACATCGAGAACCGCGGCGCCGAGCATCTCCTGTTCGACGCCACGCTGGCGCTGCGCCGCCGGGAGCTGACGCGCTCCTCCCTGGCCGGGATCACCATCCGCTACCCCTTCGCCACCCTGCGGGTGCTGGCGCTGATCTACGGCCACGCCATCGCGCTGGGGCTGCGCGGCGTCCCCATCCACCCGCACCCGCGAGCGGACCTCGCATGAATCCCGCTCTGGCCCGCGGTCTGATCTCCTGGGTGCTCTCGCAGATCCGCGTGGGGAGCCTCACGCTCGTGGAGGGCGACAGGCGCCGGCTGTACGGCGCCGGCGCTCCGACGGCCATCATGGAGGTGTACTCGCCGGAGGTCTGGTCGCTGCTGCTCTCGGGCAGTCGCGGGCTGGCCGATGCCTACGCCCGGGGCCTCTGGGACAGCCCTGACCTGGCGGCGCTGATCCGGCTGGCCGCGCGCAACGTGCAGCTGCTCGACCGGGTCCGCTCCGCCCTGACCCCGGTTCGCGCGCCGTGGCAGTTCACGCGGGGGATGCTGATGCGCAACACCCGCGGACGCAGCCGGCAGGACATCGCCGCGCACTACGACCTCGGCAACGAGCTGTTCCAGAACATGCTGGATCCGACGATGAGCTACTCGTGCGCGGTCTTCGAGCGGCCTGGAGCGACTCTGGAGGAGGCCTCGCGAGCGAAGTTCGAGCGGGTCTGCGAGAAGCTTCAGCTGGGCGCGAGCGATCACCTGGTGGAGATCGGCAGCGGGTGGGGCGGCTTCGCCGTCCATGCCGCCTCCACGCGCGGCTGCCGGGTGACCACCACGACCATCTCCCGCGAGCAGTACGAGTTCACGCGGGCGCGGGTGCGTGAGGCCGGCGTGGAGGACCGGGTACAGGTCCTCCTGCAGGACTACCGGGATCTGCGCGGCAGCTACGACAAGCTGGTCTCGATCGAGATGATCGAGGCGGTGGGGTGGCAGCACTTCGGCACCTTCTTCGCCCAGTGCTCGAACCTGCTGGCCCCCGACGGGGCCATGCTGCTGCAAGCGATCACCATCGACGACCGCGCCTACGATGTCCAGAAGGCCGCTAAGTCGTTCATCAACACCCACATCTTCCCGGGCGGCTGCCTGCCCTCGATGGAGGTGATCGCGCGCCGCGTGGCCCGCCGGACCGACATGCAGCTCGCGCACCTGGAGGACCTGACACCGCACTACGTCGAGACGCTGCGCCACTGGCGCACCACCTTCTCGCAGCGGGGAGAGCGGCTGTCAGCACTCGGCTACGACGAGCGCTTCCAGCGGCTCTGGAAGCTGTACCTGGCCTACTGCGAGGCCGGCTTCGCCGAACGAAGGATCTGCCTGGTGCAGGGACTGCTGACCAAGCCGCTGTGGCGCAGCGGCCTGGGCCGCAGCCCCGGTGAGCAGCAGCCGCGCGACCTCGTCCGGGTCGGCCCCCATCGAGACGCATCCGCTACCGGATAACGTCTTTGACCGCGGGGTTCCTCCGGCGCTCGCCGGGGTAGCGGTGCCGATGATGCTCGGCCTTCCCGATGGCGTGACCGCCTGCCTGTTCGACCTCGACGGCGTCCTCACCCAGACCGCCAAGGTTCACGCGCAGGCCTGGAAGCAGATGTTCGACGAGTACCTCAAGGGACGCGCGCAGCGCGGCGGCGAGCAGTTCGTGCCCTTCGACGGCGAGCGGGACTACGACGAGTACGTCGATGGCAAGCCCCGCTACGACGGGGTCCGCTCGTTCCTGGCCTCGCGGAAGATCGAGTTGCCCCAGGGCTCCCCGGACGATCCTCCCGACGCCGAGACGATCGATGGCCTGGGCAACCGTAAGAACGAGCTCGTGCTGAAGCTGATCCACGACCAGGGAGTCCAGCCCTACGAGGGCTCGGTGCGCTACGTGCAGGCAGCACGGGAGGCGGGGCTCCGCCGGGTCGTCGTCTCCTCCAGCACCAACTGCCGGGACGTGCTGGCGGCGGCAGGGATCGACGACCTGTTCGAAGAGATCATCGATGGACATGTGACCGATCGCGAGGGCCTCAAGGGCAAGCCCGCTCCCGACACCTTTCTGGCGGGAGCGCGCGCGGCCGGCGTGGAGCCGCGGGCCGCCGCTGTCTTCGAGGACGCGCTGGCGGGGGTGGAGGCCGGCCACGCGGGCGGCTTCGGGCTCGTCGTCGGCGTCGACCGCCACGGGCAGCCGGACGCGCTGCGCCGGCACGGTGCCGACGTCGTGGTCAGCGATCTCGGCGAGCTGCTGAGCCAGTGGGCCCCACCGGCGGAACGTTCCGGCGAGACCCACTAGGGTCCCAGCGGTGGCGATCGATCATCCGGCGTTCCCGGTGGAGCCCTGGACGATCCGGGAGACCGAGCTGGACCTGGACAAGCTGGCCCAGGCCGAGTCGGTCTTCGCGCTGGCCAACGGCCACCTGGGGCTGCGCGCCAACCTGGACGAGGGCGAGCCCTCGGGGCTTCCGGGCACCTATCTCGGCGGCTTCTACGAGGTCCGCCCGCTGCCCTACGCCGAGGCCGGCTACGGGTACCCCGAGGACGGCCAGACGGTCGTCAACGTCACCGACGGCAAGGTCATCCGGCTGCTCGTGGAGGACGAGCCGCTCGACATCCGCTACGGCGAGCTGCGCAGCCACGAGCGGGTGCTGGACCTGCGGGCGGGAACGCTGCATCGCAGCGTGGTCTGGGAGTCACCCACGGGAAGGTGCGTACGGATCTCCTCCACTCGACTGGTCTCCTTTACCCAGCGCGCCGTGGCCGCGATCCAGTACGAGGTGGAGGCGCTGGACGACGAGCTGCCGGTGGTCGTCCAGTCCGAGCTGGTCACCAACCAGGCGATGCCCCACGGTGAGCAGGATCCGCGCGCGGCGGCGGCCTTGCAGTCGCCGCTGGTCAGCGTGTTCTCCGATGCCCGGGACCGGCGTGCGCTGCTGGTGCATCGCACCCGGGGCAGTGGGCTGCAGATGGGCGCGGCCATGGACCACGTGATCACGGCCTCGGGCCGCTGCGGCGAGGGGATCGAGAGCTTTCCCGACGAGGCGCGGTTGACCCTCACCGCCGATCTGGGGCCCGGGCGCCCGCTGCGGCTGGTGAAGTTCCTGGCCTACGGCTGGTCGGCGGAGCGCTCCTCGCCGGCGCTGCGCGACCAGGTCGCCGCGGCTCTCGCCGGGGCCAAGCACACGGGGTGGCAGGGCCTGCTCGACGAGCAGCGAGCGTATCTGGACACCTTCTGGGAGGGGGCTGACGTCGAGCTGGAGGGCGACGCGGAGCTCCAACAGGCGGTGCGCTTTGCCCTGTTTCACATCCTCCAGGCGGGGGCTCGGGGAGAACAGCGCGCGATCGCGGCCAAGGGGCTGACCGGGCCCGGCTACGACGGGCACACGTTCTGGGACACCGAGTCCTTCGTCCTGCCGGTGCTGACCTACACGGTCCCGCACGCCGCCGCCGACGCGCTGCGCTGGCGCCACCGCACGCTGGACCTGGCGCGTGAGCGCGCCCGCCAGTTGGGCCTGCGTGGAGCGGCCTTCCCATGGCGGACGATTCGGGGCCAGGAGTGCTCGGGCTACTGGCCCGCCGGTACGGCGGCATTCCACATCAACGCCGACATCGCCGATGCCGTGGTGCGCTACCGCGTGGCCACCCAAGACGACCTCTTCGAGCGCGACTACGGCCTGGAGCTGCTGGTGGAGACGGCAAGGATGTGGCGCTCGCTGGGTCACCACGATGCCGCTGGACGCTTCCGCATCGACGGCGTCACCGGCCCCGACGAGTACAGCGCCGTATGCGACAACAACGTCTACACCAACCTGATGGCCGAGCGCAACCTGCGTGCCGCCGCGCAGGCCTCCAGCCGCCATCCCCGGGAGGCGGGAGTCCTGGGCGTGGACGAGGAGGAAATGGCCGGGTGGCGCGACGCTGCTGCCGACATGTTGATCCCCTACGACAGCGCCCTGAAGATCCATCCGCAAGCCGAGGGCTTCACCCAGCACGGGAGGTGGGACTTCGCCGCCACTGGAGCCGACCAGTATCCGCTGCTGCTGCACTTCCCGTACTTCGACCTGTACCGCAAGCAGGTCGTCAAGCAGGCTGATCTGGTGCTGGCGCTGCACGTCCGCGGGGACGCCTTCGACGCCGAGCAGAAGGCGCGCAACTTCGCCTACTACGAGCCGTTGACGGTGCGCGACTCCTCGCTCTCGGCCTGCACCCAGGCCGTCGTCGCCGCGGAGGTCGGCCATCTGGACCTGGCCTACGACTACTTCGGCGAGGCCGCCCTGATGGACCTCGACGACCTGGAGCGCAACACCCGTGACGGGATCCACATCGCCTCGCTGGCCGGGACCTGGATCGCGGCGGTGGCGGGCTTCGGGGGCCTGCGCGACCACGACGGCGAGCTCAGCTTCGCCCCGCGCCTGCCGGGGGCCCTGACCCGGTTGGCCTTCCGGCTGAGCTTCCGCGGCCGCCGGCTCCTGGTCGAGGTCGACCATCGGCGAGCGCGCTACTCGCTGCTGGAGGGGGCACCCCTCCAGATCACCCACCACGGCGAGGCGGTGACCGTGCCCAGCGACGGCGGTCTGACGCGTGCGATTCCGGCGGCCGCACCATCGCTGGCGGCTCCGGACCAGCCGCCCGGGCGCGAGCCCGCCCGGCGCCGGCCCGCGGTGGGATAGCGTCCGGCGCACTCCCATGTCCGCCTCGGTTCCAATCTCCCGCCGCCTCGTCACCACCGCCACCTGGCCCGTGGGGGTGGGGATCACGACGTGGCGCTACATCTGGCGCACCACCCCGATCTACCGCCACGACCTCGACGGGAGCCTCGGCGAGGACCTTCCCCCGGCGCTCCCCGCGGGAGTGACGCACGAGGAGGTTCAGGGGCCACCGGAGGGCAGCGGGCCGCTCTTTCACCGCCTCTACAGTGGCGCCATCCGCAACACCGACTGGGGTCCTGAGCGGTTGATGGCCCACATCAAGGAGAACCCCAACCGCTTCGTGCCGCGCTCGATGGCCCGCTTTCAGAAGACGGGGGGCGAGCGTGGCGAGCTCGTGCCCGGAGACGAGTTCCTGGTGCGCATGCCGGGTCCCTGGGACGGTCCGATCCGCGTCGTGCACACGACGCCCGGGTCGTTTCGCTTCGCCACCCTCGCCAGTCACCTCGAGGCGGGGCAGATCGAGTGGCGAGCGTTCTCGCACCAGGGGCTGCTCCACTTCCAGGTCGAGTCCTGGGCCCGCGCCGGCGATCGTTTCTCGGCGGTGATGCACGACCGGCTGCGGATGGCCAAGGAGGTGCAGCTGCTCATGTGGAGCTCGGTGGTGGAGCTGGTAGCTCGCCGCAGCGGCGGCAAGCTCGTGCACGGCGTTGAGATCGAGACGCGACGCGTCGACGGCGCCGAGTTCCAGGGCCAGCGGCCCCGCGCTAGCGCTGCAGCACCCGGCTGAGCCTCGGCAACGGCTGGACCCGTCCCGGCACGCGGGCGGCGGTCAGGGCCGCCTGGGCGGCGTTGGCCCCGGGCCCCCCGTGCACGCCGCCCCCGGGGTGGGCGGAGGCCGAGCCGAGGAACAGCCCCTCGATCGGTGTCTCGGGCCGGCCCATGCCGGGCACGGGGCGGAACACGAGCTGCTGGTGCAGCTGCGCAGTCCCGCCGTTGAGTGCCCCGCCCACGAGGTTGCGGTTGGCCTGCTCGAAGCTGGGCGGGGTGAACACGTGCCGGCCGCGGATCAGCGAGCGAAAGCCGGGCGCCAGCGTCTCCACCTGCTGCTCGATGCGCTCGGCGAACGCGGCGGTCTCCCGCTCGTCCCAGCTTCCGGTCAGCTCGCCGCCAGCATCTCCGCGGATCTTCTGGGGCACGTGGGTGTAGGCCCAGGCCGTCTCTCTGCCGGCGGGGGCCCGGGAGGGGTCAAAGCTTCCGTACTGACCCATCACGAGGTAGGGCTCGCTGGGGACCAGGCCGCAGGTCACCTCCGCGGAGTGGCGGGTCAGGGCGTCGACCCCTTCGCCCACGTGAACGGTGCCCGCCCGCCGGGCCCGCTCGCACTCCCAGGGGATCGGCCCGTCCAGCGTCCAATCGACCTTGACGGTCGCGTTGTCGTACTGGAACTGGCGCAGACCGTGCAGTAGGGCCGGCGGCAGCGGCGCGCCGGCCAGCAGCTCGCAGTACAGCTGCGGTGCCCCCACGTCGGCGATCACCGCCCGGTCGGCAGGATGGCGCTCGTCCGCGGTCAGGACCGCCCGGGCCCGACCGCCGCGGACCTCGATCGTCTGCGCCCGCGCTCCGCACCGGACCTCGCCACCGGCGGCCTCCAGACGCCGCACGAGCGCGGCCGTGATCTCACCGGCGCCACCGGCCGGCGCGGGGAAGCCATGATCCTGGGCCAGCGAGCACAGCACCCAGCCGAACGCCCCGCCGAGGGCCATCTCGGGGCTGATGTCGCCGTGCAGTGCGTTGCCGGCCAGCAGCCGCGTACCGCCATCGGCGGTGAAGGTCTCCTCGCCCAGGCGCCGGACGGGGAGCACGGCAAAGCGGGTGAAGCGCAGCAGCTCGCGGGGACCGAGATCCCGCAGCAGCCGGAGCGTCGACCGCAGCGGCGGGAACGGCGAGAAGAACGCGCCCAGCGCCCCCGCGCGCACCCGCTGCCACAGCGCGTACAGCTCGCGCCAGCCGTCTCCGTCGCCGCGGGCGCACTCCTCCAGGGAGGCCACCGTCTCCTCCAGGTTCAGGGCCACCGCCGGGCAGGTCCCGTTCCGCGCCGGGTGGGCGAGGGCCACCGGGCTGGTTCGCCACTGCACACCCCAGCGCTCGAGCTCCATCCGCTGCATGTGCGGGGAGGCCAGGACGAAGGATAGAAGGAGCTGAACAGGTCGTTGACGAACCCGGGTTCGATCAGCTCACCGGAGCGGATCGCGCCACCGGGCTCCTGCGCCTCCTCCAGCACCCTCACCTTCCATCCCCGCTCGGCGAGCAGGTTCGCCGCCACCAGGCCGTTGGGTCCCGAGCCGACGACTACCGCGTCAGCCATCGCCGCGGCCGTCTCGCTCGGGAAGCGTCCCCGCCGGCCGGGGGGCCCGTCCCTCGGCCAGCAGCTTCAGCCGCCGGAGCGATTCGACATTGCGAAGCCACAATATGCAGTGGCCCGCGGGACCGAGCATCAGCGAGAGCAGCCGGTGGGCCGGCGCCTCGATCATCGTCAGCCGCGTGCCCTCACGTTCCTGGCGGAGCCGAAGCTCCACCCGGGCCGGCGGCAGCGGGGACGCCCGGGCCAGCAGCGCGATCGTCACCGGTCGGCGAGAGGAGATCACGCTGGTGCGATCGTTCAACGCCAGCGGACCGACGCCGACGCGATGGTCAAAGCCTGATCCCGCCGCCGGCCAGTCACTGTCGGCCGCGCGAATGCTGTGCGCCCCCACTACCCATTCTCCGTAGCTGCGGGGGTCGCTCAGCAGGTCGAAGACCTGCTCGGGAGGGGCCTCGATGAAGATCTCGTTGGTGGCCATGCGGACCCCGTGGTGCTCCCCGGCGGCCACAGTTTCAAACAGCGCGTGGAGGAATGAGTCCGCTAGAAATGGAATTTTACTCCCGGCGGTCAGGGGCATCGGGTAGCTTTCGTCACGATGCCCCGGCACAGCAGCAACGGCGTTCGCGAGCTGACGATCCGCGAGATCTCCTCCCGCAGCGGGGTCAGCGAGGGGACGCTGCGGATGTGGGAGACCAGGTACAGCTTCCCCAACCCTCAGCGGCTCGCCAGCGGCCACCGGCGCTACACCGAGGAGGACCTGGGGCAGGTCCGCGCCGTGATGCGGGCCCGAGCGCAGGGCCTCTCGCTACCCAGCGCGATCGAGCACGCGCGCACGCTGACGGTGCAACCGAGGCCGTCGGTGTACTCCGCCCTGCGCGAGTCCTTCCCCCACCTGCGCTCGCAGCTGCTGCCGCGGCGAGCCCTGGTGGCGATCAGCCACGCGATCGAGGACGAGTGCTGCGCTCGTGCCCAGCGTCCGTTGCTGATCGGCTGCTTTCAGCAGGAGCGCTACTTCCGGATGGAGGAGGCGCGGTGGCGGGAGCTGGCGCGGACTGCGGAGCAGGCGTTCGTACTGGCCAGCTTCCCGCACGTCGGGCGGCCGCGGCTGGGGCCGGTGGAGGTTCCCGTGAGCGAAGAGGATCCGATGGTGCGGGAGTGGGCGCTGATCTGCGATGCGCCCGCCTTCTCGGCCTGCCTGGTCGGGTGGGAGCGCCCTGAGCGCCTGGGCGGCGAGCGTGCCTTTGAGACGGTGTGGACGGTTGAGCCCGCCGTGGTCAGGGCGGCGGCGCGCACCTGTTGCGAGATGGCGGCCAGGTCCGTGCCGGAGCTGATCCAGGAGCTGGAGGCGCGCCTGTCAGCACCGGCGCCTACGGCCGGGCCGGATCTCCGCTCGGCGATCGACCTGGTCACCCGGATGGTGCTCTACGCCACCCAGGCCGAGGCATCCAACTAATCTAAAGGACACCAATGAGCGGCGACATCATCACCCTGGTCGAGGAGATGGGCCTGCGGGGGACGCACCTGCGCGCCCTCTCCTTTGGCGCTGTCGGCCTCTGCCTGGGGCTGTGGATCCGAGCCAAGACCGTCGATCAGCACGCGCGCGGGAACGCCGAGCGGCGCGCGATCTTCGTCGGCCTGTGGCCGCCGACGCTGTACCTGGTCGGCGACTCGCTGGACCGCCGCCGGCGCACCGGCCGGGGTTGGCGGAGCCTCCTGTAGCGCCTGGATCAGCCGGCGGTCAACCCGCCGCGATCGCGAGGGCAGCGAATTGGCGCGCACCGCCACCCGCGACACAGACGCGGTTGCGACCGGTGTTCTTGGCCTCGTAGAGCGCCAGGTCCGCGGCGGCGAAGGTGCGTTCGTAGTCGAACGAGCCCGGCTCGCTGGCGCTCACACCGAAGGACATCGTCACCCGGACGCCGGCTGCCGCCTCGGCTCCGATCGCGCGGCGCAGATCCTCGGCAACCCCCGCGGACTGGTCGGCATCGCCACCAGGCAGGATGACCAGGAACTCCTCACCCCCGAGGCGGTAGGCGAGATCGAACGCGCGCAGGCGCTTGCGCAGCTTGTAGGCGACATCGCGCAGGACGGCGTCGCCGACCGCAAGACCGTGCGTGTCGTTGATCGCCTTGAACTTGTCCAGGTCGCCCACGATCACCCCGATCGGCTGACGCACGATGCTCGCCTGGCAGGTGAGCTCCTGGACGCGGGTACCCAGCGCAGCGCGATTGAGCATGCTGGTGAGGGGGTCGATCACCGACGCGCTGCGGTGCTGAAGGTCCGAGCGCATGAGCGCCATCGAGAGCAGCGCGAGGCCGATCAGTAGCGCGAGGGGGAAGGCCAGATCTTGAGGGTGGGCTGCGGCGAAGGTCGGATTCACGCCGAAGGTGGACACCACGATCAGGGTGGCGGCGATGGCTACGCCGACGGACACGCCGCGGGCGTTGAAGCGAGCGGCGAGCGTGACCACCGGCAGCGCGAGCCAGGCGACCGCCGGCCCTTGAAGGCCGTCGGCGCCGGATCAGAACGCGCCGTGTCGCCCGGAGCCGATCAAAGAACCAGCTCCGGGCGGAACGACTATTTCCGTTGTGCGTCGCTTAGTAGTAGTGGCGACGGCCGCCGACCGCCCGTCCCATGGTGCCAAGCGCGGCAAGGATCAGACCCACGACCAGAAGGATGATTCCGATCACCAGCAAGACGTGAAGGCTCTTTACGACGAGCCCGATGATTAACAGGATGATGCCGATGGTGATCATTTCTCTCCCCAACTCTTTCTTGGCGGGAGCCGACCCATCGCCGGCCCCGCGAGGATTGCCTATTCCTCCGGCAACTCTCTCCGAAGTGTGAGGGCGTCAAACGTGGGTGCTCGCGTCTTGCCCTGGACTACGCTTCGGCCGATCCCCTCTGAGAGCTAACCACCCGTCGCCTTTGCCGATCCTCGACCAGCTCCAGTACCCGATCATCCAGGCACCGATGGCCGGGGGCCCTTCGACGGTTGCTCTCGCCACCGCCGTGAGCGAAGCGGGTGGGATGGGGTTTCTGGCTTCGGGCTACGGCCGGACCGGCAAGCTGCGCGAGCAGATCCACGCGCTGAGATCGGCCACCGCTGCCCCCTTCGGGGTCAACCTGTTCGTGCCGGGGCGTGACGACTTCGACCGCGCCGCCGTCACGGGGTACCTCCGGCAGCTGGCTCCCGAAGCGGAGCGCTACGGGACGAGCTTGGCGGAACCTCGCAACGACGAGGACGACTGGGTGGACTTCCTCGGCGTCCTCACCGATGAGCGGCCGCCGGCCGCCTCGTTCGTGTTCGGCTGCCCGACGGCGGACGAGGTGGCACGCCTGCGAGACCGCGGGATCTCCGTTTGGGTGACGGTGACCGATCCGAGCGAAGCGGTGATCGCTCAGCAGCGGGGAGCCGACGCGGTGATCGTTCAGGGCAGTGAGGCCGGCGGGCACCGCGGTGGCTTCACAGATGGCCACCTGGGAGAGGATCTGGCGCTGCTCCCGCTCCTGCGGCTGACGCGCGGCGTGTGCAGCCTTCCGCTCATCGCCGCTGGAGGTGTCTCCGATGGTGCCGGGGTGGCAGCGGCGCTGAGCGCGGGAGCCGCAGCGGCCCAGATGGGCAGCGCCTTCATGTTGGCCGACGAGGCCGCGACGCACCCGGCGCACCGAGCGCGGCTCGCCACGCCCGCCGCCACCGGGCTGACGCGGGCGTTCAGTGGGCGGCGGGCGCGCGGGATCATCAACCGCTTCCAAGCCGAGTACACGCCGATAGCTCCGCCGGCCTACCCACAGATCCACTACGCGACCAGTCCCCTGCGGGCAGCCGCTCGCAAGGTAGGCGATGCCGAGGGCTTCAATCTCTGGGCGGGTCAGGCGCACTCTCTGGCGCAGGCAGGCCCGGCGGCGGAGATCGTCCGGGCGATTGCCGCCGATGCGCATGCTGCAGCCTCTGAAGCGGCCCGCCGACTCTCATTCTGACCGGTTCGCGGTGAGCGAGGGGGGAGTGTTGCTGATCAGCCGAGCGAACCAGCGGCCGTCCTCCAGATGCTCTTCATCGACGGAGAACCCCGCATCCTCTGCGAGCGTCCGGATGTCGGTCACCGAAACGCGGGCCCAGGGGAACCAGCCACTGGTGCCGTAGGAGGTCTCCAGCCGAGCCCGCGTCTGCGTGCTCGGCATCCGCGGCGGGTCGAGCTCCACGAGCACCTGACCGCTCGGCGCCAGCAACGCGCGGACCCGGCGCAGCAGCCGGGCCGGCCTCCCGCTGATTCCGATGTTCCCGTCCAGCAGCAGCGCGACCCGCCACGTGCCGGCGCCGGGCAGCTCGTCGAAAACTGAGCGCAGGAGCGCTTGTCCACCGCCGCCCCGAGCCAGCTGGACCGCTTGTGGGGAGAGGTCCACTCCCAGCGCGAACTCCCCCCGGCGCGCCAGGGCATGAAGATGGCGCCCGGGTCCGCACCCCACATCGAGGACGGGACCGCGAACCGCGCGGAGGATCCTCTCGTCGGTCTCATCGGCGGGGGCGGTGTAGCGCTGCAGCGGCAGCGCCATCACGGCGCCGTCCTCCAGACGTAGGTGAGCATGGAGGCCCTCCTCACGGTTGGCGAGCAGACCGCGACCGTAGAGGCCAAGCGCGCTGGTCATGCCAATACCGCCACGGGAGGCCGTTGCTCGACTTCGCCGATCATGCTCCGCAACGCCGAGGCAAATCGCGTAGCTGAAGCCTCGTGAGCCACCGCCACGGCATCGGCCACCGTGTCGACATCGCGTAGGCGTGGCTGGACGTTCACGCTCAGGCCGAGCCGCCGCAGCCGTGCATGCTGGTGAGCGAGAGTGCTCGACAGGCTCATCGGGATGCCCAGGAAGGCCTCAGGAGTCGGACGCGCCAGGCCCACGCTCCAGTAGCCGCCGTCGCACGCCGGGCCGATGACGGCGTCGACGCCGGGCGCGAGCAGCGCCGCCACGCCCCGGCTCAGCAGAGCGCTCGTCACCTGCGGGGTGTCCATCCCCACCAGCAGGGCCGCCCCGTCCACCTGTGCGAAGGCGGCGGCAAGTCGCTCGTCGAGACCAACTCCCTGCTGCGCGGCGACCTCAAAGCCGGAGGGCACCCGACCGCCGGGGTCACCTTCGAACACCAGGATCCTTCTCGCCGCCGGCGTGAGCGCAACGGCGTGGAGGGTGTCGAGCAGTGCCGCCTCAGCCAGTGCCGCCGCCTGCTCCCGGCTGAACGGAGGCGAGAGCCGCGTCTTCACCCTGCCGGCGATGGGCTCCTTGGCGATTACCAGCAGCGTGATGTCTTGCACACGTCCAACCTAGGCATCGCTGCTTACAGAACGATGAACGCGCGCAGCGCGCCCGCTCCGCTCGGCTACCGTCAAGCTGGTGCCACTGCTGCAGGCGCGGAGCCTCGTCAAGTTCGTGGGAGCGGGGCGTGCCCGCAGAATGATCCTTAACGGACTGGATCTGGACGTCCAGCGGGGAGAGCATCTCGCCATCCTCGGCCGCTCCGGGAGCGGAAAGTCGACGTTGCTCCACCTCCTCGGCGCGCTCGACCGGCCGGACGGCGGCGAGATCGTAATCGCCGGCCACCGCGTGGACGCGACCCGTCCCGGAGCTCTCGCCCGCACGCGGCTCCGCCACATCGGCTTCGTCTTCCAGTCCTTCCACCTGATCGACGAGCTCACCGGCGGCGAGAACGTGCTGATGCCGGCCCGGCTTCCCGGCGCCCGGCGCGAGGCGGCCGGCCGCGCCCGGGAGCTGATCGACGAGCTGGGACTCGCCGAGGTCAAGGACAACCTTCCCCATGAGCTCTCGGGCGGCGAGCAGCAGCGGTTCGCCATCGCCAGGGCACTCGTTAACGATCCGGACCTCATCCTGGCGGACGAGCCTACCGGGAACCTCGACACCGAGAACGCGACAGCCGTGCTCGACCTCCTGCGCAGAACGAGCAGCGGGCCTCGTGGGCACGCCGTCGTGATGGTCACCCACGATGCCGAAGCCGCCACCGCCGCGGATCGGGTGGTTCACCTGATCGACGGGCGCTTGGATACGCAGGCGATCCCCGCCCGGTGAGGAACCTGCTCGTCGACGTACGGCTCGGGCTGCGTGCCCGCCGGCGCCGGTCGCTGTTCGCGGCCATCGGCATCGCCCTCGCCGCCGCGATGCTCTCCGCCGCCACCGTCGTGGCCGATGGTCTCGGCGGCGGCTTTGACCGCGCCGTAGGGCAGGCTGACCTGCCGGACGTGATCGCGCGGTTCAACCCGCAGGACCCGGGCAGAGTGGCGAGCCGGATCGGCGCGCTGCCGGACCTGGCGGCCTTCACGCTGCGCCGTGAGGCGACAAATGCTCCCATCCGGTCCGGCGAGCACGCCAGCACGCACGCCTCGGTCGAGCTCGTCGGCGCCGGCCGCCGTGGCTACGGGATCGTGGCCGGCCACGGCCTCACCGGGCGCGCCGGCGAGGTTCTCGTGGAGCTGGGGCTCGCGCGAGCATGGCACGTGGGCCTCGGCAGCTCGCTGGAGCTCGGTGACCTTCCGCCCGAGCACGTCGTGGGCCTCGCTCAATCGCCCGACGATGTCTCCTATCCCCTCGCGGTCCCGCGGATCTACGTGTCGCGGAGCGGGCTGCAGGCACAGGTCGGGCGCCGGCTCGACCCCCAGGTGAACATCGCAGAGATCTGGCTGCGGGACCCGCGCCACCTGAACGAGGTGCTCGTGCAGGCGCGGGCCAGCAGCTACGGAATCCGCGGGCTGCGCTTCGTCACACGTGCGAGCGTCCACGTGCTGCTCGATCAGGCCGCGGGGATCGTGATCGATCTGCTCGTCGCGCTGTCAGTGATCGCGCTGGCGACAGCGGCGGTGATGCTCGCGGCGTCCGCGCGGGCGGAGGTGCAGCGTCATCTGGTCGCGATCGGGGTGCGTCGAACCGTTGGCGAGTCACGCCGGCGCGCGACTCTCGTCCACGCGTTGGTCGTGCTCGGCTTCGCGGGTCCCGCGGCGGTTCTCGGCAGCCTGGCGGGAACGCTCGCCACGCTCGGCTCCAGCAGCTCGCTGCTCACGCTGCTCAACGAACCCGCCCCGGGGGCCGGGCTCATCCTTCCCCTGCTCGCCGCCTTGCTCGCCACGATTGCGATCCCGGTCCTCGCCACCGCGTGGCCGGTGTGGCGGTTGACGGCGGCTGACCCGGTCGAGCTTCTCAGCGGCGCCGAGCTGCGCAATGCATCTCCCCAGCGACGGCGCGCCCGCCGCGGTGGCCTAGTCCGCCTGGGAACGCGGCTGGTCACCGATCGTCGGATTCGCTTCGTCTCGACCTCAGTGACCCTCGCGGGATCGGTGGCCTTCATCCTGCTGATGCTGGCCCTGGCCTCCGCCCTGAGCGCCCTGGAGAACAACCCCGCGGCCCTGGGGAAGCACTATGCCCTGACGGCTCAACTACCGGCGAGCGCCGTGAGGCGGGTCGCCGCGATCAGGGGGGTTCAGGCGGCGGCCGCGCGTTATGAGCTGCAGGCCGTTGACTCCTTCAACCTGGGCGAGACGATCGACGTGGTCGCCTACTCCCGTAGTCCGGCTGCGTTCGAGTCGCCCCCGCTGACCAGTGGGCACAGGATTCGCAACGATCGCCAGGCGGAAGTGGGCGCAGGGCTGGCCGGCGCGCTCGGACTCCAGCCCGGTGGCACCCTCGCCATCGAGCTTCCGTCGGGCAAGGAGCTTCGCCTCACGGTGGCGGGGATCGTTGGTTCGCTCGGGCACGACGGACGGGTCGCGTTCGTTCCTGCCGCGCCCCTGCTTAGAGCCGACCCCGGCGCCCCCGAGCAGGTCGCCGTCGTGCTCGCGCCCGGTGCCGGCGAGCCGGCCGTGGCCACCGCCATCGGAGCGCCGTCCGCGGCCGCGGGCACGCTCACCTCCGGGGGGGCGCCGCTGGTGGCGGTGCTGCGGGCGATTCTGCTCGCGGTTGGGATCGTCGACGGGCTGGTGTGCCTGTACGCCTTGATCCAGGCCTGCACGTTGACGGTGCAGGAACGCCGGCGCACGGTGGCGGTCATGCAGGCTCTCGGCGCCGGGCCCGCGGCGGTGATGCGACTGCTCGCCGGCGCCGCCGGGATCCTGTTGCTGCCCGCGGCGGTGCTCGGGATCCTGCTCCAGCGACTGCTGCTGGGACCGGCTCTCTCGCGGCTGGCGGCGAGCTACGCGACGCTTCCGCTGAACCCGAGCCTGGTGGAGGTCGCCGTCGTGCTCGCCGGCCTGGCCGTGGCTGGCACGCTCACCGTCGCGTGGGTCTCCCACCAGGCTATCGGTCAGGATGTGGTACGCGGACTGGGCGCTTCGTGAGCGCTAAAGGACGCCAGGGCGTCACCCGCCGTGAGGCGATCCTCCGGAGCGTCGCCGCCGCTGGCGCGCTGTACGCCGCCGGCTGTGGCAGCCACAGCGCGGGTGGCGCTGGCGATTCGGGCTCGACACTCTTCTCCACCTGGGCCGATCCCGGCGGGGATGGGGTGCTCGCGCGGTCCGGCGGCGAGGCCCTGATCCACCGCGCCGAGCTCGCACCGGTCGCCGCGACCGGGCGCACCATCGCCACGATCGCTCACCTCACCGACGCGCATGTGCTGGACGCGTCCTCACCGGCGCGGGTGACGTTCCTGGATCGCCTGGGGCCGCCCTTCCAGTCGACCTTTCGCCCGCAGGAAGCTCTGAGCGTGCAGGTGCTGGCCGGGGCCGTTCACGCGCTGGGCGCGTTGCAGCCTGACCTGGTCCTCCAGGGCGGGGACCTGATCGACAATGCCCAGGCCAACGAGCTGGCACAAGGGCTGGCGGTCCTGAAGGGTGGTCAGGTGCGGTCCGGCAGTGGCCCAGGCGGCTACTTCGGCGTCCAGGTCGCCGGCAACCCCGATCCGTTCTATTACCGTCCCGACCTCGACGCACCGAGGCATCCCGGGCTTCTGGCGCAGGCGGCGAAGGCGTTCACCAGCCCCGGCATCCGCCGGGCGCGTTGCTACCCCGTGCTCGGGGACCACGACATCCTGGTGGCCGGGGAGATGCCGCCGTCGCCTCAGACACAGGCGCTCGCGATCGGTGATGAAGCCCTGTGGGAGCTGCCGCCGGGCCTCAGGAAACCGCCCGGAGCGAGACTGACCCAGGGCGGCTCCCCCGACGGCCCCCCCGATCCGGGGGCCGTGAATGCACTGCTCGACCAAGCGCTGGCCGGACCGAAGGTGCGAGTTCCGCCGGATTCCGCGCGACGTGAGCTGCTCGTCCCCGAGGTGATCGGGCGCCTTGCGCGCGATCACCTCGGGATCATCGCCGGGCAGACGCTCGACTACACCGTCGAGATCGCCGACCGGCTGATCATCGTGGTCCTCGATCTCGCTCGCCGTCAGGGCGGTTCCGGAGGGCTCGTCCGTGCGGGTCAGCCGGCGTGGCTGGCCGGCAGGCTGGCGGCCGCCGCGGAACGTCAGGTGGTGGTGTTCTCCCACCAGTCGCTGGAGAGCTCGGAGGGTGGCGCTCAGCTGCTTCAGCTGCTCGACGCGCACCCCCAGACGATCGCCGCGGTCTCGGGCCATACCCACCGCAACCAGATTCGGGCCCGCCGAACGAGGTCCGGCGGTTACTGGCAGATCAGCACCGCCTCGCTGATCGACTATCCCCAGCAGGTGCGCACCCTGCGCATCTGCGAGACCGCCGGCGGAGGCATCGCGATCCAGACGTGGATGCTCGACCACGTCTTCCCCGGCCAGCTCGGACAGATCTCCCGCCAGCTCTCCTACCTCGACGCCCAGGGGGGACGCCCACGTGGCTTCGCCGGACGGTTGGAGGACCGCAACGCCGTGCTGTACCTGCCGCGTTAAGACTTTCGTCTGTTTCGGTTGCGAGCCTGTCGGTGTGCGCGAGAGAGTGAAGCAGCTGGCCAGGAACCCGCCGGGGCCGTTTCGCAGTGACTTCTGGCGGAGCCCACTGCGAGGGCCGTGGTTGACTGCGGTGCTCGGTCTCGTCCTGCTGGTCGCGATTCCGATCATCGTCGTGACCGGCTTCCTGTCCAACGACATCTACTACCCCCGGTTGGGTGGCAACTCGGTGGGCCGGCCGCTCGGGCCGCTGGACTTCTACCTGTTCTCGTTCCCGACGCATCCGAGCTGGCTCTACGCCGCTACACAGGGGCTCCACGTGACGCTGGGCTTGGCGGCCTTCCCGGTCCTGATCGCCAAGCTGTGGTCGGTCATCCCCAAGCTCTTCGAGTGGCCCGCGGTTCGCAGTCCGATGCATGCGATCGAGCGACTGTCGCTGGCGCTGCTGGTCGGTGGCGCCCTGTTCGAGTTCGCCACCGGAATCCTGAACATCCAGTACGCGTACGTGTTCCCCTTCTTCTTCACCACCGCGCACCTGTACGGCGCCTGGGTGTTCACGGGGGCGTTCGTGTTCCACGTCCTCTTCCGGTTCGGGACCATGCGTCGGGCGCTGGCCGCCCGCGGCGGGCTGGCGCCGCTGCGCCAGGGCGTCGCGCAGACGCGCGCCGAGCCCCGGGACACGGAGGCCAGCGATCTGATCCCGGTGTCCCCTACGGCGGCGACCATGTCCCGCCGTGCGCTGCTCGGCACGGTCGGCGTCGGATCCCTGTTCCTGCTCCTGCAGGGACTCGGAGACACCGTCGGGGGACCGCTACGGAGCCTCAGCCTGTTCGGGCCCCGCAGCCTCCGCTCGGGCGGACCGGTCGGGTTTCCGATCAACCGCACCGCGGAGGTGGCCGCAATCACATCCGAGAAGGTCGGGGCAGCGTGGCGGCTCCGCCTGCGGGCCGGAGGCCAGACCGTGTCGCTCTCACGAGCCCAGCTGCTGCGGATGCCCCAGCACGTTCACGACCTGCCGATCGCCTGCGTCGAGGGTTGGTCCACCACGCAGCGCTGGAGCGGGGTCCGGATCATGGACCTGGCCCGGCTCGTGGGCGTCGAGGGACCGTTTCAGGTGGCGACGCAGTCGATCGCCAGCAACGGAGTGTTCGACACCGCGACGCTCTCCTCCCCGCAGACCAGCGACGAGCGGACCCTCCTGGCGCTGAGGGTGAACGGCGCCGACCTGTCTCTCGATCACGGGTTTCCGGCCCGCGTCATCGGACCGGGGATCCCCGGAGTCCACTGCACGAAGTGGGCACGAACCATGACCTTCGCGACGGTGTAGCCGGATGCGCGATGCCTTTCGCCGCCGCTACGGGGCGGGACCGCTGCACCTGCTGGCCTCGATCGGACTTCTGCTGATCGCTGCCGCTGCCGTCGCCGGCTGGTTCGACAGCTCCCCCGGTCCGACGGTCGTGAAGATCCTGGCGTGGTTCGTGGGTGCAATCATCGCCCATGACATCGTCGCCCTGCCGCTGTACTCCGCGCTTGACCGCATCGCCTCCGGGGCACTGCGCGGCGCGCCCGAGCGCGGATCAGCGCCGGCGCAGCCCTCGGCGCTCGTCTACCTGCGGGTGCCGGTGCTGCTGAGCGGGCTGATCTTCCTGGTGTTCTTTCCGGAGATCCTCGGCCTGGGCGACAGCAGCTTCTTCGCCGCCAGCGGATTTCACCAGCACGTCTACCTCGCTCGGTACCTGATCACCGCCGGGGTCATCTTCGTCGTGTCGGCGTTCGCCTACGCCTGGAGCGTCGCCAGCGTCCGGCGCCGCGACCGCGCCTCGTAATCCCGGCTCAGGTGGGGCACGGCGGACCCGTGAGGCCGGCGACGACGTCGGCTGCCGCGCCCATGCCGGCGGAGAATGGCGCCACCGCGGCGTCGGCGAGCGTCGCGGATCGGACCTGTTCGTGGGAGGCTCCCATCGCGGTCAGCCGGACCACGCTCCGGCCGGGCGCGAACCGCAGACGGCGCCTGAGGACCCGCCCATCGGTGAGGTTCACCGAGAGCGTCGCCGGCTCAGCGCCACGCCCGGGGTTCACCACCGAGACGCCGCCGGGGGCGCACCCGGTCCGCAGCGGATGCAGCGTGCGGGTCTGCAGGGCGGCCAGCTGCCTCGCCGTGTGCGTGTGCTGAAGCCGTCTGCGGTAGGGCCGCAGGTCGAAGAAGAAGAGGTCCTCATCGGGGCTCGCCAGCGGCGCGCCCAGGATGACGCGCAGACCGGTGAGCACCCGCCTCGCCTGGGGAGGCTCGAAGCCCGCCGGATCGAGCCACACGCCGTCGAAGCCAGCGGCGGCAGCGGCCGCGGTGACGAGCGGCAACGGCTGGCCCGCGAGCTGCGCGGACCAGTCGCTCGCTCTGCCCTTGGTCGCTCCGTAGCTCCAGCGAAGCGTGTCCGAGTGCAGATAGCCACGAACGGGCTCGTACTTCGTCGCGTAGGCCGCCACCCGGTCACCGACCGGCGTGTCCGCATAGCCTTCCGGAAAGGGCACGTAGGGCAGCTGGAACACGCTCGCGTCGCGGGGCAGCCGGTGCTCGAGCGCCGCCACGAAGTCCGCGTCGCTGCGCCACTGGTGGGCGCTCGCCGGGTAGTCCGGGACGAACTGCGGGGTGGTCTGCTCAAAGACGCCGAACACGAGTACGGCTGGGAGCAGCAGCGCCGCGGGTACTCGTGACCACCACCGGGTCCTCGGCCGGGATATGAGCCGGTCCAGCAGCATCCCCACGGCCAGCAGCGACAGGAAGGCGATGAACACCGAGATCCGGTTCCACGCGCGGATGTCGGGAGTGAGGAAGAACTCCGAGAGGCTCGATAGCCCTCCGACCGTTCCCACGCCCAGCGCGATCGCGACTCCGCCGCCGGCGTGGCCCAGCAGCCGCCGGGATCGGAGCCAACCGGTACCGCCGGCCAGAGCCGACAAGGCGCAGATCGCCAGCCAGCCGAAGCCGACCGTGCCCACGGCTCCCAAGCTCGCGTAGCACGCTTCGCAGTAGCCGGGGGCGATGGCGTCGTCGTAGCGCGCGGCGAGGTGGCGCAACGGCGCAATCCGGCTGTCGGGCACCGGAAGGACGAGGTTGGTCAACCGTAGTGCGAAGGCCTCGGTCGTGGTCTCGTCGGCGAGCGCGGTGCGCGCCACCGCGGTGTTGGCCCCGTGCTCTGCCCGGTAAATGAGACTCGGGGCGAGGTTGACCGCGAGCGCGGCGAGGATCAGCACGATCACGAGCACGCCGTCCCGGAGCGAGCGCCACTGGCGCAGAGCCAGGGCGACCAGGATCGCACCCCCGAGCAGCACCAGCGCGAACGTCGCGTAGTAGAGGTTCTCCGAACCGATGACCACGCACAGCCCGATCGTCGCCCAGGATCGAGGCGAGCTCCACGCCAGCACTCGCTTGGCTCCGGGGCGGTGGGGCAACAGCGGCGTCCCAGCGAGCAGCTCCAGGAACAGCAGCGACGAGAGCGGCACCGCGTAGTAGGCCGAGAGCAGCAGGTGCGACTCCCCTCGGAAGAAGTGGTAGGGCAGCAGCGAGAACAGCACCGAGGACACGGCCGCCGCCGGAGCGCCGATCCCGAGCCGGCGCAGCGCGACATGCGCACTGAGGCTGGTCATCGGGAAGGTCAGTAGGAAGAACAGGTTGACAACGAGCGCCGGGCTCGACGTCAAGAGCGCGAGCCCACGGATGATCAGCAGGTTGAGGTTGTCAGCGCCCTGGGGGAAGTCGAAGAGCTGCTGCCCGAAGGGAGCGCCGAGGCTGGAGTTCGTGGAGTACCAGCCGTGCTCGACGATGCCCTTGGCGAGCATCAGATAGAACTTCGTGTCGTCCAGCGGTGGGTAGCGCAGGGGGACCGTCAGGTCGGCTCGCCACAGCCGCAGGACCCACGCGGCCGCGGCGAGCGTGAGGCCGGCGACGAGCACACCCTCGAGCGACAGCGCCAACCACGCGGGGCGCCGCCGCCACATCGGCAACCTCAGGCGGCGCGCAGCGGCGCCGAGGCGAACTCCGCCATCCCCGCTGCGAACCCCTCCAGTGCCTGGAATCCCAGCACCCGCTCGGCCCGCTCAGCGCAGGCGAATACGTGCCGGACGTCACCGGGGCGGAACTCCCCCGTGACGATCGGGCGCGGAGCGTCGGATCCGCCCGCCGCCGCCAGGGCCACTGCCATCGCGCCAACGCTGTGAGGAGCTCCGCTGGCGATGTTGAACGCCCCCGAGCGGGGCTCGCCCGCCAGCAGCGCGTGGAGGTTGGCGCGCGCGACATCCCGTACGTGCACGAAATCCCGGAGCTGGCCTCCGTCCTCGAAGACCCGCGGTGCACTGCCGGCGGCGAGGGAGCTGGCGAAGATCGCTGCCACCCCGGAGTACGGCGTGTCACGTGGCATGCGCGGCCCGTAGACGTTGTGGTAGCGAAGCGCGGTGACTGGCACGCCCGTCTCCCTGGCATAGGAGAAGCACAGGTGCTCCTGCTGGAGCTTGGTGGCGGCGTAGACGTTGCGGGGATCCACCGGCGCGGACTCCTCCACGGCCACGGCCTCCAGCTCGCTGCCGCACGCGGGACAACGCGGCTCGAAGCGTCCGGCGGTCAGATCCTGGATCGCCCGTGGCTCCGGCCGTACGCGCGCGTGCTCCCCGCATATGTAGCCACCCTCTCCGTAGACGACCATGCTGCTGGCCAGCACCAGTCGCCCGTCGAACCCGGACCGCGCGAGCTCTCCGAGCAGCACCGCGGTCCCCAGGTCGTTGTGGTGTACGTAGTCGCCGATGTCGAGGATGTTCTCTCCGAGCCCCACCATCGCCGCCTGGTGGCACACCGCGTGAACCCCGCGCAGCGCAGCGGCCACGGTGTCTGCGTCGGTCACGTCCCCGTGCACGAACTCGGCCTGCGGGTTGAGGTAGTCCGGCATCACGCGGTGGGCGGCGGGCAGCAGCGAATCGAGCACGCGGACCTCCTCGCCTTCCTGCACCAGCGCGTCGACGATATGGGACCCGATGAACCCGGCCCCGCCGGTTACGAGAATCATGCCTGAGAAGCTACGCGATGGGCTCCCGCGCTCCAAGGTCCGGGCGGGCTAGTTTCGCGCCTCGTAATGTCACGCGCGTAGCCTCGGGGGCATGATCGAGGTGATCCTTCCGGTGCTCGACGAGGCGGAGGCGATCCCGCACGTGCTGGCAGCGATGCCGTCCGGGTTCTCGGTGCTCGTCGTGGACAACGGCTCGGCGGATGGCTCAGGGGCGATCGCCGCGGGGTGCGGGGCTCGCGTCATCTCAGAGCCGCGCCGCGGGTTCGGCGCGGCCTGCTTTGCCGGGCTGGAGGCGGCGCAGAGCGACGTTGTCTGCTTCATGGACTGTGACGGATCGCTGGACCCGCGTCAGCTCGGACGCGTCGCGGGTCCGGTGAGCGCGGGGGAGGCGGATCTCTGCCTCGGCGCGCGGGTGGCCGAGCCCGGCGCGTGGCCGTGGCACGCGCAGATGGCAAATCGCTTCCTGGCCTTTGAGCTGCGCCGGCGGGCCGGTGTGACGCTCAGCGATCTCGGTCCGATGCGCGCCGCCCGCCGTCAGGCACTCCTGCACCTCGCGCTTCAGGACCGCGGCTTCGGCTGGCCCCTGGAGATGGTGCTCAAGGCGATGGCGGCCGGTTGGTGCATCGCCGAGGTACCGGTGAGCTATCGAGCGCGGGTGGGCGGGCGCTCCAAGGTCAGCGGGAGCGCCCGGGGCACGCTGCGTGCCGTGCGTGACATGGGCGCGCTGCTCAGTTGAGCGCGCTCGTTGGCGCCCGCCGGATCGGCGGCGGCGTCCGTTTGGAGGCGGGGTTTCGCACCGCCGCGGCGCTCGGCTCGCTCGTCGCCGTGGCCTGCGGCTCGTGGTGGATCGCAGCCGGCGCGGCCGCCGGTCCTCACTGGCTCGAGCTGCCGACCGGCATGGACCCCGCCTGGATCCAGGGTCCGCTGCATTCCTTGGGCGGCGCGCTCGGCTCCCTGCCGGATACGGCGCTGAGCGGCGCGCTGGTGCTGCTCCTGGCCGGGTACGTGGGTGCACTGCTGTGCGCGCGGACGATCTCGCTGCGACTGGCGCTGGCAGTGGTGGCGCTCGCAGACCTCGCGTTTACGCTCGGTCCCTCGCTCGTCTCCACCGACGTCTTCGGCTATCTCGCCTACGCACGAGAAGCGGTGCAGCACGGGCTGAACCCCTACGTCTCCGCTCCGATCTCACTGCACCGGGACGCGATCCTCCCGTTCGTGTACTGGAAGCACCAGCCGAGCCCGTACGGCCCCTTGTTCACGCTCGGGAGCGCGCCGCTGGGGCTGCTCACGCCGGGCGTGGGCCTGTGGCTCTACAAGGCGGTGGCCGGCCTGGCGGGATTCGGGCTGGCCCTCGTGGTGGCGGACGTCGCGCGGGCGCGGCGGCTCGACCCTGCCCGGGCGGTGATCTTCGTCGGGCTCAACCCGATCCTGCTTGTCTACGCCGTCAGCGGCGCCCACAACGACCTGATCGCCGCTCTGCTTGTGACGGGCGCAGCGGCGATGATGCTGCGGGGGCGAGATGGCGGCGCGGCCGCTACCGCCGTCGCCGCCGCCGGCGTGAAGGTGACCCTCGGGCTGGCTCTGCCGTTCATCCTCATTGCCTCGCGTCGAAGGTCCCGCGCGGTGCGTGGCGCAGCGCTGGCGCTGGTTGCGCTCGGGCTGCCAACGCTCGCCCTGTTCGGCACGCACGTCCTCAGCCAGCTTCACCGGATCGCGGGCGATCCCCTCTTCGACACGGTGTGGAGCGGGCCCGAACGGCTGGCCGCGCTCCTTCACTCGCATATCGACAGCCCAGTGCGCCTGATCTCGACGGGCGCAGCCGGCGCCGTGACGATCTGGATGATCGTGCGTGCGCGCCGCGGCGGTGACCCCCTGGCGGCCGCGGGATGGGCGTTTCTGGCGCTGATCGCCTCGATCGCCTCGCTGGCCCCCTGGTATCTGGTGTGGCTGCTGCCGCTGGCCGCGGTCGCCCGCAGCCGGGCGCTCACCGCCGCGACGCTGCTGGTGACGCTGTACCTCGTGGCGGTGCACCTGCCCGCACTGGGCGGGTGGCTGTGGCTGTCGAGCCCGCAGGGGGGGCGGGCGCGACTAGTGGCGAGGGTCGATCAGCTGCACGAGCCCGGGTCCCGCGTCAGCTACCAGCACCCGCCCGTCGCGGGGATCGACCGCCACCGTGTTAGCCTGACGATAGGTCCCGTACACGTCGCCTACGCGCAGCGACGTGCCGTCGGTGGTTAGCTCGACCAGCCGGTCGGTCGCGGTGAGCGTGATCCACAGCCGCCTGCGGGCCGGATCGATTGCGATGCCATAGGGTCCTCCCGGCAGGGACAGGCGGCCGAGCCGCCGCAGCGCCGGCCGAGTCGCGTAGGTGAACACCGCGCCGCCGCGAGTGTCGGTCACGTAGAGACGGCCGTCCGGTCCGCTCACCACGTGAGTTGGGCCTGCGCCGGCAGGCAGACGGCCGCGGACACGGAGCGTTCGCCCATCGACCAGCGTCACGGAATTCGCGCGAACGTCGACGATGGCGACCCCGTCGCCCACGGACACGAGTCCGCCGGGCTGAGCGAACCCGCCAATCGTCTGTGCGACGTGGTGGCCGATCACCACCGCGATGCTCTGCCCGAACTCGTTGCCGACGAAGATCCGTCCCTCGGTGGCCGCTGAGTCGTGCGGGTGGGCGCCAACGGGGATCGACCGGGTCCCGCCGCCGGGAAGGCTCAGCTGAAGCAGCCGGTCGACCGGCTCCTCGGGCACTAGCACCGGCCCCCCGGGTCGAACGAGCTTCAAGTGCCTCGCGGGGCCGTCTGTCGGGACTCGCCGCACCACGCGGCCGGTGCGGGCATCGAGCAGCACGATCGCTGCCGGGTTGCGCGTCGCGATCGCAGCCACGCCCGTCCGAGCGTCAACGACGATCCCCTCCGGTAGGCCTGCCACCGCCACGGCCCGTCCTGCCGGCCGCACGTCCGGCATCGGCCCAACCGCCGGCTCAGCGGCCGGGGACAGAGCTCGAGGCGAGCGCGGTCTGGGGCCCGCGCCGCCACAGGCGTCGAGAGCGACGCCGGCCACAGTCAGGATCACGAGCACGCATGCCAGCGCGACCCTCGACCTCCAGCCGCTGCTGCTCGCGCCGATCACGGATCCCGTTCTACCGGGCGCACATTACATAATTGGAAACCAGCATGGGCACGGGTGGTTTCGAACCACCGACCTCTCGCGTGTGAAGCCTGATTGGCCTGTTCCGCTGGAACGCGTCCATTTGCAGGAAGTTTGGCGATCGCCACGGCGAGCCGATGCGTCGTTGTTCGACGTGGTTTGCTGGGGTTTATCGCGGTTCTGGTCCAGAGAATCAGTTTGTGGACCAGCGGCGGCGCGCCCGTGATGGGCGTGCCGCGCTCCTCGGGGCTCGACCGCTACGAGGAGGTGGCCGGGAGGGCTTGAGCGATCGACATCCCGGGGCTCGGCCGCGCGCCAACCGCGATGGGGATAAGGCCGGCAAGGCGATCGCGCCTGTTCTCGCGCGCGAGAACCTGTCGTCGGCTGAGAGGCTCGTCGTGCTGTCCTGGCGATGCGTGAACATGTCTGCCCCGTGATCGTCCTCCACGCCACCTGGTCGCGCACGGCGAGGTTGTGCGTGTGGGGCGAGGACGGGAGCCTGCCGTCGTCTGCGCCCCAGCGGCGTGGCAGGGCGCCGGTGAAGCCTCGCCCGCGCCCGCATCCGTTCGCGGCGGGGCTCGAGGATCTTGCTGAGGCGCTCGCTCGGGCGTGCCCGCAGCTCGATCCCGCGGCGTCGGTCGCAGGGGAGCTGCACATGCTGCTGCCCTCGCACCAACAGGGGCCGCAGGCCTCGCCGCACCTGCTGCGCGCCGATGACGACGGCGCCGCCTCGGCTCGACCCGATCGGTGGCATCCGTGGGTCGTCCCCACCGCCACGTTCGGCGGCGCCGACGCTGTCGAGTTCCTGCTCGACCTCCCCGGTGGTGATGAACCCGGCATGGCGATCGGCGATTCGCCGCGTTTTCTGGCTGAGATTGCGAAGCTCGCGCTCGAGCTACTCGCGCGCGGACGCCTCATGCCGATGCTCGCCTGGAGCGAGGGTCGGTGGCTCGCGCGATGGGAGCCGGTCGCGACCGATCCCGGCGACGCCGAGCGTCTGCGGCTGCTGGCGGAAGCAATCCCGCCGCTGCTACGCGCGGAAGTCGGCCCATCCGAGCACGGGAGGTCGCCCGAGAAGATCGTCGACGGCGCGCTCGACGCCTGCCTCGATGCGTGCGCGCGGCGCTTCCTAGCCGAGCCGCTGCTCCCGCGGGCCGCACGGGGGCGAGCGCCCGCGGGCGTGGAGGCATGGCTCATCGCGCTGACCGCGGCCGATCCTGTCGTCGGCGCGGAGGGGCTGGAGCTCGCGGCGCTCAGCGAGCAACTCGACGCGTGGCGAGGTGCGATGGAGCACTACGCGGCGCACCGGACGTTCCGGACGTGCTTTCGCCTGTCCGCGCCCGAGGAGCCCGCCTCACCGGTGGCCGAGGAGCCGTGGCGCGTCGAGATCCTGATGCAGGCGAAGGACGACCCGAGCGTGCTCGTGCCGGCGCAGGACGTGTGGAGCTCGAACGGCGATGGCCTGCGCGTTCTCGGTCGTCTGATCGAAGACCCACAGGAGCGGCTGCTCGGCGGGCTCGGCCACGCGCTACGGCTGTGGCCCGACCTCGAGCTGGCTTTGCGCGAGGTCGCGCCGACCGACATCGCGCTCAACACGGACGGCGCCTTCCGGTTCCTGCGCGACGCGGTCCCCGCGCTCGAGCAGGCCGGCTTCGGCGTGCTGTCGCCGGCGTGGTGGGACAAGCGGCTGCGGCTCAAGCTGACAGCCGAGCCGTTCAAGGAGTGGGACGAGGGCAGCGGGCTGTTCAGCCTCGACGGCCTGTGCGCCTACGAGTGGCGAATCGCGGTCGGCGACGCGACGTTGTCAGTGTCAGAGCTGCGGGAGCTGGCAGCGATGAAGCTGCCGCTGGTGATGTCGCGCGGCCAGTGGATCGTGCTGCGCTCCGAGGACGTCGAGGCCGCGCTGAAGTTCTTCGAGGGGCGTAGAGAGCGCGGCGAGGCGCCGGCCGCAGAGCTCTTGCGTGAGGGCCTCGCGCTCGATGCCGGCCGCGACGAGCTGCCGGCGATCGAGATCGAGACCACCGGCTGGCTGCGCGAGCTGCTCAGCCCGGGCGGCGAGCGCAAGCTCCGACAGATCCCGACGCCGGCGACGTTCGGTGGCGAGCTGCGCCCGTACCAGCAGCGCGGACTGGCGTGGCTGTCGTTCCTGTCGAGCCTCGGCCTCGGGGCATGTCTGGCGGACGACATGGGTCTCGGAAAGACGCCGCAGACGTTGGCGCTGCTGCTCGCCGAGCGCGAGGGCCGCAAGTCGCGAAAGCGTCTGGGCCCGACCCTCCTGATCTGCCCGGTGTCGGTCGTCGGCAACTGGCAGCGCGAGGCCGAGCGATTCGCGCCGAGCCTGCGCGTGCTCGTGCACCATGGTCCGGAGCGATCGAAGGGTCGCGTGTTCACGGCCGCGGCGCGACGGGCGGATCTCGTGATCACGACCTACGCGCTGGCGGTGCGCGATCGCGAGACGCTGGCCGCCGCCGAGTGGGAGCGGGTCGTGCTCGACGAGGCGCAGAACATCAAGACGAGCGACGCGAAGCAGACGAGGGCGATCCGCTCGCTCGCTGCCCGCCATCGAATCGCACTGACCGGCACGCCGGTCGAGAACCGGCTCACCGAGCTCCACTCGATCATGGACTTCCTCAATCCGGGGCTGCTCGGCCCCGCCGCGACGTTCAAGCGCTGCTACGCCACGCCGATCGAGCGCTACCGCGATCCGCACGCGACCGAGCGCTTGCGGCAGGCGACCGGCCCGTTCCTTCTGCGCCGGCTGAAGACCGACACGAGCATCATCACCGACCTGCCTGAGAAGATCGAGATGCGCATCGACTGCCACCTCACCAAGGAGCAGGCGACGCTCTACCAGGCGGTTGTCTACGAGATGATCGAGAAGGCCGAGCACACCACCGGGATCGAGCGCTCGGGGATCATCCTCGCGGCGCTGATGAAGCTCAAGCAGGCGTGCAACCATCCGGCGCACCTGCTCAAGGATCGCTCCGCGCTCGGCGGACGCTCTGGCAAGCTCGCGCGGCTCGAAGAGATCCTGGCCGAGGCGCTGGCCGAGGGGGACAAGGCGCTGTGCTTCACCCAGTTCGCCGAGTTCGGGCATCTGCTCCGCCGTCACCTGCAGGAGCGACTCGGGCGCGAGGTGCTGTTCCTGCACGGCGGGACCGCGCAGGCCGCGCGCGACGAGATGGTGAAGCGGTTCCAGGCCGACGGCGGGCCGCCGCTGATGATCCTGTCGTTGAAGGCGGGCGGTACGGGCCTCAATCTGACCGCGGCCAACCACGTCGTCCACTTCGACCGCTGGTGGAACCCGGCGGTTGAGGACCAGGCGACTGACCGCGCGTTCCGGATCGGTCAGCGCAAGAACGTGCAGGTCCGCAAGCTCACGTGCGTCGGAACGGTGGAGGAGCGGATCGACATGCTGATCGCGCAGAAGAAGGATCTCGCCGAGCGGATTGTCGGGACCGGCGAGCGGTGGATCACCGAGCTCGACACCGATCAGCTGCGCGAGCTCGTGACCCTCTCCCAAGAGGCGGTGGCAGCGTGAGCGGAGCGGCTGCATGAGCGAGTGGTCTGATTGGCGCGATTGGGAACCATCGCGGCCGCTGCCGGTTGACGGCGGGATCGCCGCGCGCAGCAAGCGCGGCGCGATCGGCGAGACGTGGTGGTCGCAACGGTTCATTGCGCTGCTCGAGTCATTCGGAGTTGGGTCACGGCTGCAGCGCGGGCGCAACTACGCTCGCCGAGGCCAGGTGGTCGAGCTCGACGTCGAGCCGGGCATCGTGATCGCCAAGGTGCAGGGCTCGCGCTACACCCCATACCGCCTCCGGATCCGGTGCAAGGCGCTGAGCGAGCAGCAGTGGCGGCGGCTGGAGAGGGCGATGGCGTCGCAGGCTCTTCCACTCGCGCAGCTGCTCGCCGGCGAGATGCCCCGTGACATCGAGGACGTGTTCGCGTCGTGCAAGCTGACGCTGTTCCCGCGCTCGCACGCCGAGTTGAAGGCGAGCTGCACGTGCCCGGATGGGGAGAACCCGTGCAAGCACATCGCAGCCGCCTACTACATCCTCGCAGAGCGCTTCGACCAGGACCCGTTCCAGATCTTTGCGTGGCGGGGCCGCGAGCAGGACGAGCTGCTCGAGCACCTGCGAGCGTTGCGAGCCGGCAGGAGCGCTGCGCGCGCTGCCGGTGGTACCGGGCGCCGCGCGGGCAGCGCCGGCGCCGCTGCGGCCACGTCCGCCGCGCCGCCGGCGAGCCCGGAGTCGCTGGGTCCGGCGCTCATCGCCGAAATCGACTCGTTCTGGCACGGCGGTCCGGCGCTCTCCGACCTGCACGTCAATCCATTCGCCGTCGAGGCGACGGATGCGCTGTTGCGTCAGCTCGGTCCGGCACCGGTCGACGTCGGCGGCGAGAACCTCGTCGAGCTCCTCACGCCGGTATACCGCGCGCTAGCGGAGCAGGCCGAGCGGCGCGCGCTCGAATGACTGACGGGGTTGTGGATCGGGAGGTGCGAGTGCTTGGCGGCCGCGGGCTGATGGAGCCGCCGCGGGTGTGCGCGATGCTGGGTGCTCTGGACCAGCAGGCCGGGCCCCCCCGTCGAAGCGCTCGGCGAGCTGAGAGCGAGCCTGAATCCGTTCAGCCGCTTTGAGTTTGGCACGCTGGCCGCGCTCGAGTACGCGCGCGATTGGCAGGCGAAGTGACGCTGCACGAGCATCCTGGCTTCGCTTGAGTTCTCACCCCCAGAGCGCGCAGATGGGGATGGCGAGGATGCGTTCGGCGAGGCGCAGTAGGCTGGGGCCGGTGTGGAGTACCGCACCGGCTGCGAACCGGTCGCCGAGCTCGTCGCGCAGCCATTCGAGGTGGCGTGCATCTTGGCGGGAGGGCGCGGCGGTGGCTTTGATCTCGATCGCGAGGATGTCGCCGGCGGCGATCTCGGCGATCAAGTCGATCTCATGCCGGCCCTCCTTGTCGCGGAGGTGGTAGAGCCGCGGTGGGTGCGAGGTGAGTTCGAGCTCGGGCCGGATCTGCGCGACGGTGAACGAGTCGATCAGGCGGCCGAGGAGGTCGCCGTCTCGGAGCACGGCGGTGGCGTCGAGTCCGAGTGCGGCGCCGGCGAGGGCCGGGTCGACGAGGTAGCGCTTCGGGGCCTTGATCAGCCGGGTCAGGCGGTTGCTTGCCCAGGCGGGGACGAGTTCGAGCACGAACAGGTTCGTGAGCAGGGTGTCGTAGGCGATCGCGGTTTTGCGGTTGATCTGGGCGGCGTCGTAGAGCGTCTTGTGCTCGGGCTGGCCGGCGGTGTTGAGCGCGGTGGCCTCGAAGTAGCGGCGAAGGCGAAGTGGATCTCGGTGGCCGGCGATGCCGTCCGCGTCGCGGGTCAGCAGCTGCTCGAGGTAGCCGCCCAGCCAGGCCTCGCGTGCGTCGCCGGAGAGTCGGAGCGCGGGTTCGGGGTAGCCGCCGCGCAACGCAAGCTCGACGTAGCCGCGGAGATCCGGGGGGTCGGACGGAAGGGTGAACGCGTCGAGGTTGCCGGCCCGAAGTTTCTCGAGGAATGTCGGTCCGGAGATTCGCGCGGCGAGTTCGCGTTCGCCCAGGCCGTACATCCGCAGCCGCACCAGCCGTCCGGTGCCGGGCCAGGTCTCAGCTTCGATGTCGCCTCGGACGCTGCCGGTCAACAGGAACCGGCCGGGGCTGGGATCGGCATCGACAGCTCGCTTGACCGCTCCGAGGACACCGGGCACGGCCTGCCACTCGTCCAGCAGGACCGGCTCCCGCTGGGCACGTAGCGCCGCGTCCGGGTCGGCTTCGAAGGCGACGGCCTCGGCCGCGCGATCGAGTCGCACGACCGTCTTGGAGTGCCGCTCGGCGCTCGTCGTCTTTCCCGTCGCGCGCGGGCCGGTCACGAGGATCGCCGGAAGCTGCGCGAACAGTCGCTCAAGTCGCCCGTCAATCAGGCGAGGCGTGTAGTCGGATCCGGGCACACACTCAGCCTACCGCTTTCGCCCAGTACTAAGTACCGAGCTGGACCGGTTAGTAGCGCCGCTTTGGACCAATGGAGGCCTATCGCGGTGATTTTCAACCGGCCTTTGCGGCTCCAAGTGACGCGTTTGCCGAGCGTCTGCGCGCACCCGTTATCGGTGTACTGGACCGCTCTGGCCCACAAATCCGATCTGTGCACCAGCTTGTGGACCAAGTCCGCCCGCTACGAACGCCTCATCACGCGCAAAAAGACCCCCATTAACAGGACCTTTCTGAATGGGCACGGCTGGGCTCGAACCAGCGACCTCTCGCGTGTGAAGCGACCGTCACCTGCTGTTGAAAGGTGCCGGTTTACAGGGAGTTTGACGACCGATTCCGCTCTGCGCGACTGGATTTACTGTCGTGGATTGCTGGGGTTTGTCGCGGTTGTGGTCCCCGGAAATCATTCCGGGGACCAGTGGCGGCTCGCCCGTGATGGCCGCGCCGCTTCCTCGGGGCTTGGCGGCTCCGAGGGGGTGACCGGGAGGATTTGAGAGATCGACAGTCGGGGGCTCGGCCGGGCGGGCAGCCGTGGCGGCCGGGTGTTCGCCCCTTAACGGCTTCGACCCCCGTGCCAGCTGCTCCAACAGCTGAGGGGGATCGAGGCAACAACCGAAGCTCTGGGTCCTGTGGGGGACTGGGGCAAAGACTAGCGCGGCCTCGGACGGATCCGTTGGCACCGCCGATCACCGCCGCCTACTCGTGGCGCGGAGGCCGACGATGAGCCATCGGGCGATCGCCGCGGTCCTCGCGCGGGATGACCTCGCGTCTGGCGAGCGGCTGGTTGCGTTGTCGTTGGCCAGCTTTGCGGATCGGACGAATCGAGCGTGGCCCGGTGCGCCCGCGGCCGCGGTCCGCGCGGGCCTTGGTCGCAGCCGGTATCTGCAGGCGCGCGAGCAGCTCGTGGCGCGCGGGCTGGTCGTCGTCGACGAGCACGCCACTGGACGTGGTCGCTCCACCACGGTCTCGCTGGCGTTCGCCGATGCCGGGCCGTGGTGGGACGGTGAGATCAACGTCCAGCTGTTCGAGGCGGTGCTCGGCTACTGCGCGGCGCGCGGGCCTGCACGGCTGCTTCTGGCGACCCTGGCGGCTGTCGCCGACGGCGACGGTCTGGTGCGGGATCTGTCAACCGAGCAGCTGTGCGCGGCGGCCGGGATCGCCGACCGGACCTACCGACGCGCTCGGCAGGAGCTGCTCGCGACCGGAGAGCTGTCGCTGGTCAGCGGCGTCGGAGGCCGCGGTAACACGAACGTCTGGCATGTGCGTGATCCGCGATCGGATGCCGCCGAGCCTCGCCGCGTGCCGCGGCGGGTCGCGCCGCCGGCAGGAGCCCGTCCACTCGTCGCCTCGGCAAAGGGCGGTCAGGATTGGACGGTTCACGAGGGAAACAGTCCGATCGTGACCGGGGTTTCGGCGCTAAAGCCCGGTCAGGATCGGACGCTTTTCGAACTGCCCGCGCTGGAAACCCCGGCGCAAAGGGCGGCAGAAACCCCGGCAGAAACCCCGGCAGAAACCCCGGCACCCTATGCGCGGGCGGGAAGGGAACCCCAGAACCCCAGAACCAGGGAAGACCCCCCCAGCCCCCCTGCCGGGGGGAGCTCGCCCAACTCGATGGTCATCGAGCAGACCTACATCACCGACCGCGGCCGGCGGCGACGACGCACGGTCCGCGTCGACCTCGATGCCGTCCGTCGAGGCCTCGGGATTCCGGCGGCTGGGGACCGGCGCGATTGGCAACGGATCTGCGAGCTGCTCGAGGAACGGGTGGGGGAGAGCACGTTCGCGATCTGGCTTAAGCCGATTGAACTGATCGCGATCGATCGCGATCGCTTCTTCGTCCTCGCCGCCCCGGCTACGACGACCGCATGGACGAGCAAGCGCTTCGGATCGGTGCTCGAGGCATGCGCATTGCGGATCGGCCGCGAGGTGCGCTTCGCCGAGGAGCCCGAACGCCATGCCTTCGGGGTCGACCCACCGAGCTTTCCGACGCTTTCAATCAACCAGAAGGAGGCAGCACGATGATCATCACGGTCAGCAACCAGAAGGGCGGGGTGGGCAAGACCACGACCGCCGCCAACCTCGGCGTGATGCTCGCACGCCACGACCGACGAGTGCTCGTCGTCGATGTGGACCCACAGTTCGCGCTCACCCGTCAGATCGGGGTGGAGGAACGATCACTCGGCTTGAACCTTGTCGACGTGCTCGCTGGCCGTGCACCCGCCACGGACGCGATCGCTCGCGACATTCACGGCGTCGACGTGATCGCTGCCGCGCCTGCGCTGGCGGGTATCGAGATGAGCCTGGTCTCAGAGCTCGGCCGCGAGCACTTCCTTCGCGACGCGCTCGAACCTGTGCTCGTTGACTACGACGATGTCGTGATCGATACGCCCCCGAACCTCGGGCTGCTGACCGTCAACGCGCTACTTGTCGCCGAGGTGGTCCTCGCGCCGGTCAGCGCCGAGGACGACGCATCGCTCCACGGGATTCGCGAGTTGCGCCACACACTCCAGCGGCTCGCCGAGCGCCTCGGCTCGCCCGCCCCCGAACTGGTAGCCGTGCTGACGCGCTGGGCGCCGCAGCGGATCAGCAGCCGCACGATCGAGGAGACGCTCGCGTGCGAGGGACTCACCCCCGCAGCGCGGATCCCGGCCCGATCGGCGCTGTTCGTTCGCGCGGCCAGGAATGGCGTGCCCCTCGCGATCTGCGGTCCTGACAGCTCACCGGCCCTCGCCTATCAACGTCTGGCTGATCAGTTCGCGGGGGCGAGCGCCCGATGAGTCCATCGACGAGACGCTCCCTCACGATCGACGATCCGGTCGCCGGAGTGGAAGCGTGCCACGTGGCACACCCACCCACCGATCCCAGCGCCGGCCGGCTCCGCGAGATCGCGCTGGACGAGATCCACCCGAACGCCGAGCAGCCGCGCAAGCGCTTCGACGAAGCATCCCTGAACTCGCTGGCCGACTCAATTCGTGAACGTGGGGTGCTGCAGCCGATCATCGTCCAGCCGCACACCGGCGGCGGGTACCAGCTAATCGCTGGCGAGCGGCGCTGGCGGGCGTCGAAGATCGCCGCCCGGCCAACGATTCCAGCTTTGGTCGATGACGCCGTAGACGGGACGGTCTCGCTCGAGCTCGCGCTGATCGAAAACGTCGCCCGCGAGGACCTGACGGTGATGGAGGAGGCCCGCACGATCGCATCACTCCTCGACGACCTGCGCGTAACAACCGCACTCCTGGCTCGGCGGCTAGGACGTAGCCGCAGCGACCTCGCGCACACCGTTCGCCTGCTCGAACTGCCCGACGAGGCGATCAGGTTGATCGATATCGGTGTGCTCACCAAAGGCCACGGCAAGGCCCTGCTCACCGAACCCGACCATTGCCGGCGTCGCGGGCTCGCGCATCGCGCAGCTGACGCAGCGTGGTCAGTCCGCGCTCTCGAAGCCGAGATCGCTGGCCGTGTTGATGAGCCCCGGCGGCCCCGACCGCATCCCGATCAAAGCGCGGCGGCCGTCATGCTCCAGGACACGATCAACAAAGCGCTCGGCTGCGAGGTCAGCGCTCGTCCACACCGCAACGGTTATCAGGTCATCCTCGACACGGACGCTGCCCAGCGACTCACTCGCATCCTCGACGCGGGCGGGCATCTCTCACCATGGAAAGCTGGTTCCAATAGGAGTTGACGGATTGTGGAGGCTCTGCACGCACGGGCTCAGACGGTTTCCTCTGACAGAAGTTCGTCGTCAGGTTCGAGCGACGTCGGTTCGGCGGCCTTCAGTTCGACAGGAAGAGACCATCTCTTGAGCGCCCACGTGATGACCTTTTGCCTCCGATCGAGCAGTTCTGCCGGGCCCCAATTGTCATAGATGGCAAGTTGCCGCTCCGCCTGCAGTTGGGCGTTGGCGTAACAGGGAGTTGTTTGGGCGGCATTACCACGCTTCGCGGGAAAGGGCTTGTTCCCGTAGCTGCTGTTGCTGTGAGTCAGGCAGAGATTCCCAAGATCATGCGTTAGCTGCTCGATCTCGTCTTGGGTGAAGCGACTCGTCCAATACGGATTGTCGGGTGTCTGCGGCAGGACGTGCTCGATAGTCTTTTGGGGGTCCGCCTTCTGCACCGCCGACCAAGTGATTGCCAGATCCTCCTGACCTACCAAAGCGCGCTCGTACTCGAACAGAAAATACTTTGCGGCGCGCCAGCGGTACCAGTCACTGAATTCATCATCGAGCTCGAAAGCGTCTTGGAAGTCCTTATCGGACGCGTGCCAAAGGAGCACACTGGCGAAGCGCTGCATCATCTCATCGAACGGGACCTCCTTGTCGTAAAGGTCTCCGGCTAGCCGGAAAAGCGTCGACTGCCCAGCCCGGGTTCGACAGTTCCGTGTGTGTTTTGGCGGGTTGAGCAGCCGTTTCCCCAGTGTTTGCGGGGGTAGGGCGCTGGGGCGGGCTGGTTTTCATAGGTAAACGTTTCTGGCGCTTTGCGGCT
>JAABUY010001090.1_pt1 | contig 39003 bp, 54 predicted proteins | sample 5560271 | NCBI WGS metagenome assembly JAABUY01 (sample SAMN10711886, study PRJNA513374) | rock metagenome | isolation source: Antarctica rocks | place: Antarctica: Victoria Land, University Valley
CAATTAAAATCCCCCCCCCCCCCCCCCCCGCGCTCCCCCAAATTGTCCTTCAGCTTCTTGATCTGTGGTTGCTGTTCGATGATCGTCTTCCTCAAACCCCTCATCTCTGATCTTGTCTTCTTCTCCTCTTCCTCCTTGGCTACAATATGCTCGTCCTGCTGATTGCTGGCCGGAGATGTAGTCGTTGTCGTCGTGGTCCGGAGACTGCGCTATAGAAGCGATCCGCAGTCGGGGAAGCGGTGGAAAACAAGCCAAACGAGTCCGAATCGAGTGAAGGTGATCTGATGCGGCGCTTGGAATTTGCAGTCGTCGAAGAGATTCCCGAGGTCTTGGTGTACAGTGTCACTGCTCTTCGCCAGGGGGTATCAGAGAACCTTTTCAATACTGACCCAAGCTCAGCGGTCTGACGGTCTATGACAGGCACGTATCCGACAAATCCGGATGACAAGCCCAGTCTCGCTGGACCGACACTCACACCCTGTGGGTAATGATCGACGTACAGCCTTCAAACGCTTCTTAATCTCCTTGGGCGTGCGCCCAGGTTGGACATAATATTCACCTTGGGGTGCCGTTGGGTCCAGTACATTCACCCCTCGAGTGGTACAATGTTCTGACTTTCCGAGAACTCGACAACACCAGCATTCGATGGCAAGGGATAGCGCAGCGGATGGAGCAGAACATTGCCCCGTCTGGCCGGGCTCTTCTCATAGCCAATGCAAACACGCTTGATCCCTAGAGATGCAGCTGTCACAGTTCATTTGCGGGTGCCTGCAATCAAGTATCAGCATCGTCGCACGAATAAGGGGATCGTACAGACGTGTACAGGAAAGCAGGGTACACATGCTCCGCCATGCCAACGGGAGACGCGTTGTCCGGCCACGTATGTGAGCGAATTCCCCGGTCATGCTGTACGCGATGACATGCCGAGGAACGGTGACGGCCGGTTTGCCGTCGAGTCGGCTTCGGTGAACGGGGTCATCTTCGAGATTGAAATCGTGGGTACCCCGGAGTTGAGGAAGAATCGCTAGCATTGGGAGCGGCTGACCTTGGTCTAGGAGCTCGACGAGCGAGAAAAAAGGTAGAAGAGCAAGACGGAAGGAAGAGAACGCTCAGCCTGACCCCTAGATTTGACATGTCATCTGGCTTCCACGAATTGCGCCCTACTTTCAGCGATATCATCTGCTCTCACACGATATGGAGATTCTTGTGCAGACCCGCGCGGCCCAATTACGACACGCGTATCAACAGCTTCCCCGCGGTCCCTCTCGACGTGATATCCCTCTGCGCCTGGGCAACATCCTCAGCAGTAAACTCGTACACCTTGTGCACGGCAAACTAGCATCCGATCAGCCTAACCCGACAACTCCTTGGTACGGAAATGAGACCCACCTTGACCTTCCCAGCTTTGACAATCTCCAACACCTCATTCGCATACCAAGCAAAGTCCTCTGGAGTATTGATAAACGGCGCCAAAGTCGGTCTCGTGACCTTCAAACACTTCGGCATGAGCTTAAGCGGTGCAAAAGCCGGTACCGCGCCCTGTCCACCCCATCAGTCCACGCCCCCAAACCTGAATCGCGGTGGGACGTACCGAGGCGTTACCGAACGTCACGATCGTCCCCAAAGACCTGACGACCTCAAAGTCCTCTTCCCACGTATCCTTCCCAACCCCGTCGTACACCACTTGAACGCCCTTCCCGCCGGTCAGCTCGAGTAGCTTCTTGACATTCTCCTCGGACGAGGAAGTGGTCAGGAGGACGTGGTCTGCCCCGTGTGCTTTGACCAGCTCGGCTTTCTCGGGGTTGGAGGTGGTGCCGATCACGTGGGCGCCGAGGTACTTGCAGAACTGGTGCACCATCATCAGCTTCTCGGACCTCGCGTACGGTCAGACAGATTGAGAAAGAGGGAGATCAAGGTGGAGTGAGTTACGTACTTGACAGAGTATCAATCCCACCCCTCCCGCAGCCGCCCTGACCAACGCCCAATCCCCCTCCTTAACCCCATAACTCTCCTTGACAAGCGTCATCGCCGTCAAGCCCGTAGTGGCCATCATCACCCCATCCCGATCCTCCACACCCGGGGGGATGACGGCCACCTTCCACCACGGCGCGACGAGGTATTCTGCAAATGCGTTGGCGATGGGGGTGAAGACTTTGTGGCCGAGGGCGAGCGAGGTAGTGGTGTCGGAGGAAGACATGATGGATGGGGATGGGAGGTGGACTAGACTTCCGACTGCGTCTTGGCCCACTGTATAGGGTAGGGCTCGGTTGTACAGGCCGGATCTCTGGTCTGCCCCACATGAGCTTGCGAAGAGGAAGGATGGGGTGGACGTACAGTTATCGATAAAGTTGACTCCCCTAAGACGAGAAGACGAGCAGCCGTCGGCTTGTATGAGGATGAAGAGGAGAGAGAGAGACCCACGTCCACTCCACTTTGATGAGCACCTCGTCGTCCTTGGCTATCGGCACGGGTATCTCCACCAACTCGTTTTGCTCCGGTCCACCCGTCTTCTTCACCTGATCGAGTCAATCTTCAGCTTCACCCTCGACATACATTCGGCCGTGAAAGAAGAGGGTGCACACGTAGATGAGAAGCTGAGAGTGAACCCCACCTGGATGGCACGCATCGTCTTGGGAATGTTACTGCTTGACGACATGATGCGACAGCTCGGAAAACTCGTTCGGATGATGGGATGAAAGCGGCAAGTTCGGATATGGCGGAGTGAAGCGCTGGTGATCAGCCGAGGGGTAAAGATCATATGCACCGCTAGGACATGGTCAGTCAATATAGGTGCGTCGTAGATTTGACTCACCAAGTGCTTTTACAAACAGTTACAAAAACAAGATCACACGCTACACTCGCTCTCAAACACATCTCGGCCGAGAAATGGCGGCATCTTAAGCCACTGATGTACTGGAACTCTTCGGTGTAAAATTGTCGAGATACGACCTAGATATACATTTTGGAATCCCTCGACCAGGTTAATATAGCCAAGACGTCGATCACTACATTTACAGCCCTTGTCGAAACCTCTCGACCCCTGCAAACTCCCTCGCCCGGCCTTGGCTGCCGCGTTCATCCGCCCTTACCACTCATCTCCTCCGCGCAAGCCCATCCCCCACCTATTCCCGCCATCACACTGATCACGCAGCTCCACGCCATCGCCATCCCGCCCCAGATCCGAGCATCGCTGATACTCAGCACACAGACATTCTTCCAGATCCCATGGATGTGACCCAACTTCGCCATCAAGTCGGGCATTGAACATCTCTCTAGCTCGGCGAGAATGTCGGCTCGTGATGAGAATTTCGATGATAAGCCGAGGAGTCTTGGAGCGAGTGGTCGGGCTGGGGTGTGCAGGGCTATCAGGAGGAGGGGGAAGGTCTCTGGCGAGGGGAGGGGGAGGTGCACGATGGGCAGGTGAAGGACATCGGCCTGTTCTTGAAGGGTGGCATTGGAGTCGAGGGAGTTCGCAGTAGTGTCGGAGTGGATGATGGTGTCGGAGGAAGTATTAGACTCTTGATCAGAGTCGGCATCCTCGGGGACGGGCGATAATGATAGACGATGACGGTGGCCCTCTGGGTTGGTCCGGTCGGAAGAAGAGGTGATCTTGGGCCAGTACACGCAAGTCGCCCTGAGCACCACCTCACTGCTCTCATCAGCGCTGAGATGTCAATCCAGACGAATTTCCACTCACTTGACCGCGTATATCCTATGCAGCTCCCCGGCCTTACCACCCCGTCTCGTCACAGCTAAGCACAAGTCCGGCTCCATCCCCCTCGTCTTCTCCTCCAAGGCTTTACTCCTCATCGATTCAGGTATCGCGAACGCCATGGTCTGGCGAGCAGTAGGATGATTGGGGCAGGGAGTCAGATGGAGGCGAGGGTGATAGAGTTGGGAGACGGCGAAGAGGGCGGCGAGGAATGGATTCAATCGCGCAAGGATGTATTCCGCGGGCTACATCTCATCAGCTCCTTGCTTTTGAATATGAGAATAAACTCACCACTCCAACCAGCGGACCGTCCAGCACGACGGGCGGAATGGCGGGTTTAGGCAATTGCAGCGGGATATGCAAGATCCTATCCGGCTGACGATGTCGACGTCGGACCGCAGGCATAGTGCTAATACCGGATTTCAACGCGGGGAGGTTAAGTGGTGTAGGCTTGTGCTTGATCTTGCTTTGCTTGGCCGCATGTAGCTTAGCTCGTTGGACCGAGGTGGTCCGAGCGCGGGAGTATGGCTTCATCGAATGGGGGGAGTTGCGTTTGGGTGCTCGACCGATACCTGAGATCCGGAGCTTCGAGGGAGATGATGACTGCGATGATGGGGTAGTGGAGTTCTCTTTGTCGGATAGGAAGCGGGTTTGAGAGATCGACATCGAGTCTGTTGGCCGATTGGAGTGCAACAGCTTGGTGGGTGGTGAGAGGTTTTTAGGGTGAACTGTGTGAGGTCGGGATCGAGCGGGATTGGGTGTGATAGACTGCATTGTAAGATCAGTATTTCCGGTAGTTTGTATGAGAAGGTGAAGTGATAAAGGGAGGAAAGGACGGAGACGGAAAGTTGATTTTCGACATTTCAACAGGTACTCACGTTGACTGAACCTGCCACTCAGAAATATTGAGCGAACCTTTTTTGTTCCTGTCAAATATGTCTCAACTTCGCGAAGAAAGGGGATGCGATTCTTTCCCACATTATCATGAGTTACCTTATGTATCTCCACGACTTCAAGCCCTCGTCAAGATCCGCGACGATTGCCATCAACAAAGGAAGGGAATCAGTGAGGAGCTGTTGAAGGCGGCAAAGGACTGCCACGAATCGGTGCTCGGATTGACGAGGTCCTGACGGCCAAAAAAGCATCGAAACTGTGTCTTCATGCGGAAAAGGATGATGTATGCTTTTGATGATCGGTCTGATAGGTCTTTTGTTGTGGCCTCTGAGGAGCTGCTTGAGCTTGGAGAGCGGTCAACGAGCTTGAAAGCTGAAGGCCTCAGAAGCGGCGGCAGCTGAACTCCAGCCTCGGACGTCAAGCCGAAGTTGGGGCTCGGATCCTGGCCTTCCGCCGTCATTTGCGGACAGCTAGAGCTTTTGTCTGCGCGAGGAGGGCTTGACGAGGTGTTGAAGTCTTTCTTGATGATCGTCGTACTCGCTCGAGCTTTGAGGTACAATCAAAGGGACGGTCCGCTCGGACCGGTCGGGATCAGGCGATCATCAACATGTCGTTTTTGATGCTTCTTTACATCCGTTTGGTCTGTGCGTCATACTGCATACCGCAGAACATCTGCCCTGATGAGCGATGACCACCAATCGATCGATGTGATCAAATCGTACCGACGGATATACGACCATCTTACTCTTCTCCACCGACTACCGCTCGCCAGACACCCCTGACCATCGCTTCAGCTCTGGCTTCGACCATCGCCTCGTCTGCAATTCCTCGCTCGGGTAGTGATCCAAATACCGTCTTTCCGATGATTTCAGCCAGCGGTCTCAGATGAGTTTGAAACTGCAAACTCATCAGCACCAGTCTTCGAGGACGTAGAAAGAGCTCGTGAATAGCCGAGTCCATCCCTATGAAGCGACTCACCCGTCGGCAGAACTCTCTCCACCATCCGTACCTCGCCCTGACACCCCACCACCCCTCCTCTCCACTATCCAGCAGGATCAATACCGCCTCCAGTCCCTGACCCGGTGATGCTGCGTCGGAGCACCATGGCAATAGGTCCGCAACGAAGTGTTTTGTCGACGCAACGAGGACCTTTTCTAGCTTTGTGACGTTGATGTCCAACAACGTTTGGGCATCACGAGCTTCATTTGATTGCTCGAGCTGAATCTCTGTAGATGGAGGTCAATGATGATTCACCATAGGTGATTGAGCGTACCTTCTGGCTCAACGTCCCCATCCTCTCCCACTCCCTCGCCACTCTCAAGCTTCTCCGCCGCCCTCCTAGCTCTTGCCGCCTCATCTTGCTTCTCCACCATCCTCACCCTTCTCCTGACACCCGCGACTTTGCCGACATGCTTCTCCAGGCACATTCTCAGCATCTCCCAATTGTCCCCGTCGGTCCATCCATCCCCATCATCGCCGCCCGAACCGCCTGTTTGCTCGCTGAACACCCAGTCCACGACGTCCAGACCTTCGAGCACACCATATTGAAGGTATTTGTCCACAGTGACGAGTCGCATCTGGCTCGATTGCCGCCAATAGCTGCTAACACCGTCAAGAAGGTTCCGGCGAGATGGCGGGTCTGGTGTGAGATATCGTAGAACCTCGAGGTATCGCTCGGTGGCGTTGAGGAAGTGGGAGAATGATCGTGAACCTAGCTGGAGCAATGTCTCCGATGCCATTTGTCGGGTCGCTAAAGGCACGTCCGTGTCTCCAGATATATCGCCCATGGTAGAAAGCCGGGTACGAATCTCCACGGATGTGGTCCTTTGCCGGAACAGCTTGAGCAGCTCGTCGGCTTCGGCGTGGAGAGGATGATCTAGGTTTCGTCAGCTCTTAGGCATTGATCCGAAAGATTGGACCCACAGCTTTTCTCATAAGGCCAGACAGGTTCAGGTGGCTCAGAAGAGATGACGCCAGCGCCTTCTGCCAGCATGGCATCAGGGAGCGTTTGCATGATGCGATCATGATAAGCCAGTCTAATTTCGGATTCCACAACGCGACGCATGAAGGCGCGTCGGGGGTGTGCTACTGAGAGCTCGAGCTCGGGTATCCTAAGGATGATCAGCTGAAGGGAGCTAATCTTTTGATGGTACCCACCACTCCTTCCACATCCACTGGAAGCCAAAATTGCTCAAGTGCACCGCGAACCACTCGCTCGCCCGCTTGGCGACCTCCACATCCAACCCGTCGCTTCCGAGCATGCTGAACAGCCTGCGCACCGCACGACCTACAGGCGGCGCGACGGTATTTGGACTGAGCTTGCACAGCTCGGTCATCACGGAACCATAATAAATGAGCGGTTCTGGAGATGACGGGAGAGCAAGCATAGTGCTGAGGAGGCACGAGACGACAAGGGACTCGAGAGAGATGTCGGATGTCGGGGTGTCTTCCGCGGGATTGGCGGCCTTGAAGGTACCCGGGACGAGGTCGCGGCGTAGATCGAGTAGTATAGAAGCGCATTCTTTCCGGTTGACTTCGAAGATGTGGATAACATCCAGTACGAGGCTGCGAAGCGTCCACCCTTCAAGCGTATCGGGTGGTGGAACGACCTGGGATCAAGGTCAGATCCGAGACAACTCGCTTTCGGATGGCACCCACGTCGTCTGCGAAGAAGGTGATGCTGCCAGTGCGGCCTTCCCTCGACTCCCGACTTCCCTGGTCAACATCGTACATTTCCGGCGGTATGCTGACTGTCACGAGGTCATGCGGCTCGGACTGGACCAATCCTTCTTGCAGAGGTGCGGACTCCCAATACCGCGGCAGACAGTCGGGAGGGGAGTATGCATTATCTCGAAGGGCGTGCAGGGCGGCCAGGAGTTGATTGAGCGTCTGAGGAGCGAACATCAGCTATCGTCCTGAACGGGAGAAATTTCATTGTACATCTTGATACGCCCCACTTTCCTCTCCGTACGGTAGAATAGGTGCGAAGGGATTCTCCAGCGCCCGATCCCCTCTCCGTCCCATGATGGCCATCTCAATACTGCCCACCATTGTTTCGACGTCCTCTGGGAACAGCTCAAACACTATTTTTCCGGACTGCACGTACGTGGCATCAGCGTAATCTGCAGCTCATGGCGAGATGACTTACCCGAATAAGTCCTTCACCCACCGCTCGGGTCACTCTTTCCGCCCTTTCTCCTCCACCTCCAACCTCATTCAGCACCGATAACAGTGATTTGTACACCTCAAGCAGAGAGACTGCTGAGACCAGTCCCGCTGGTACTAGCAGTGAGAAGAACTGCAGCTGTCCAAGACCGTTAGCTCGATTCACCCTTCCATCCATTTGAGGATGACCTACACATAATCGGGCATTGAGCCATTGTCTGGCCTCGACCCAATCTCGGAACGCCCGATTGAGATCCTCTAGCACCTCCCGTCCACAGTTTGCGTTATCCTCATGGCCGTCCACCGCTTTTCGCTTCTCCCCAGTTTGGGGTTCGATGCCGTCTTCAGGGTTCGAACGTGGTGGTCCTCGCGAGAGATGCAGGAGGAGAGAGACGTAATGTGGATGTTTGTGGGGCTCTTGCGTCACTCTGACACCAGCATGTCAGCTTGAGAAAGGGTGAGATGACGCAGCGCACCCTAACCGGAAGCCGTCGAGAACGCCGGTTGAACCCTCCTTCCATCCTTTCCGTAGAACCTTTGCTAGCCTCGGCGGATCCTCGACAGGCATGAAGTCCTGGAAAGAGACGCAGAGCAGTCAGTCAAACGACCACCCCATGTCATAGCCAAAGGCGGCTCTGAGTAATTGGGGAGCCTGACTCACCTCCTCCTCGCCAATCTTGATCACCATCTTCCTCAACCTCGCAACTCCGCTTCCGGGCGGTGAAGCTTGTCTTCCTCCATGTCCCCCGCCTCCTCCGCCATTACTCGTCCAAACTCCGCTACCTCGTCCACGAAAGCCTCCGCGTCTGTTGTCATCTGCTCATGTCCTTGAATTAGCTTGAGCCGAGAGAGGAAGGGAGGAGGACCGTACCTCTGCGTCCCACGCCATTACGCCCTCGACCTCCCCCACCGCCACCACCGTAACCCCCGCCATAGGGATTTGGCGGTATCCCACCAAAGGACGGACCGCCGGGGAAGCCGTTTTGGAAGTTCATGTTGCTGGACAAAAAGTACAGAGATCAAGAGCCGGTACGAAACGTGAGGGGTTTTGCTTTTGGCTCGGGCGGGAGCAATTTCGAGAGTTCCCGGATATAACCCGGCTTTGGCCTCTCCTGAGGTCTGTGGTCAAGTACGATATACATCGAGCATCAAAGATAATACGGAGGTCAACGTAGTCCCTGTACAGTGGCATCGTGATGGACGAGGCGACATGATCGCCACCAAGTCATGGAATTGTGGAGGGGCAGCTTCGATCCTTGCTCAGTGTCAAAGAACAGCCGAGGAAGGATGACACCTCTTACAGTCATGTACCGTTCTCAAGCTTCGTCTTGTCGTCGGATGGAGGCTTCTGACTAGCTGTGACTGGAGGTATGCCTTGTTGTGCATATGAGTGACTCATGAAATGGCTTACTCACTCGTCGAGCTGTCCTTGCTCATACGCCTCATTTTCGTAATTTTCCCGCTTGTACCCCTCCATCGTCGAGGAAAGCTGCAGCCTCACCGCTTCAAGCTCGTGAATCCTCTTTGGGTCGTCTCCCGCTTTCGACACGCCCTCGTCGACCTGCTGCTGCAATTGCTGCTCCTCGGCATCCCGATCCTCCAGCTCCTGCTGGTGCTGCCTAGCCAGCTCCACCACAGTGCTCTCCAGCGCCTTTTGGGTTTCCTCGAGCTTCTCTTGGGCAGTTTTGAGCTCCTCCGCAAATTTTTATTCCGCGACCGACGGCTGAGGTCGGTGACTCACTCCATTGCTTCGCGACGCGCGCATCTCGAGACAATGGACACGAAAGCGGAGTTTGCTGTTGTCCTCCACGAGGTTGTTCATCTGGCCCGCCAAGTCTTGTGACCGCTTGTCGGCCTTCTTGAAGTTCTCTTGAGCGAGGCGGAGCTCCTCGGTCTTCTCTCCAAGGATCTTAGCGGAGTTGGTGATGCCATGTCGAGCTCTGGCAAGTTCCTCATTCGATTCCCGAGCTCGCTTCTCGGCGTCAGCAAAAATTTGACGAGCTGTTCGAATTTCCCTCCGCGCAAGGTTCAACGCCCTATTCTCGCTTAGAGTGTCTGACTCAGTGGTCATACGCTCCGGTCCCGATGCTGAAATTGCACTCACGTCCAAAGTAGCCTTATTCATGACTACCTTCATGGGCTTAAGAGTCTCGACCTCGGCGCTCGGTTCCAAGATCTCATGCTTGGCCATGATGACCTCCTTGTTGGACTCCGTCGCATCGTCCTGCCGTTCCTCAGCCTCGAGCTCCAATTTCCGCAGTAACTCCTTCAATATCGCCGCATCTTCGCGTAGCTGGTCCCGCTCTACGGTAATGCTCTTTGACGTGGCCGTTGCCGTCTCAAGCCCTGGAGGAAACCGTAGCCGTTCACCTGATACCTTCTCCAGCTCCGAATTGGTGCTCGACATCTGTGCAGCCTTTTGTCAAGGGTGGCGCCCCGTTCTTCGCCTTGTTCTCTGATCTTTTCATTCCCCTCCACAAGCTGCAGTCGATGCTCATATACCGGGTCCAATCTGCCCTTCAGCGCTAGCTTGTCGGCTACCGCTTCGTCCATCTTAGTCTTCGCGTGTTTCGACGATTCCTTCCATATCTCGTCGTCGGCTTTGAGCTTAGCCTTCTCCTCGTCCATCTTAGTCTTCTCCTTCCTCGCTGACTCCTTCAATCGCTCGACATCCGTATTCCATTCGGCCTTCTCCTCATCCATCTTGGTCTTCTCCATCCTTGCCGACTCCTTCAATGCCTCCTCGTCTGCCCTCCACCTGGCCCTCTCTTCGTCTATTTTCGCCTTGTCCAGATTCGCCAATCTAATCCACGCGTCCTTTACGATGATAGAATCGGGCCTTCTCCTCCTCAAGCCTCGAAACGGCTTCCTTCAACTTCACCTCCACCTCAGCAGCATCCAGCGCATCGCTCAGCAGAGCGTCGAGCTGTCATCGAAGCTGAGGTACTTCCGCTTCCAGCTCATCCCGCTCGGCCAACTTTGGGTATGTGGATTCCAGCTCGTCCCTGAGCTCCTTGATCGACTCCTCCAACCCCTCGATCTCCTTCACTCTTCCATGCATTACCAAGCTCGGTCCGAAGCGTGGCTTGCTTCCTGATCAGGTCGGTCGCCCATTGCGTGATCGCATTGACGTGGAGCCGGGATTCGTTCGGGGAGTTCCGAGGAAGTGAGACCGAAGGGGTTGGAAAGGGATCTTTCTTGCGGTGTCGGCGTTTGACTGGGACGTCGGGCGACATCTCGTTACTTGATCGCTTGGCACCGCGCGCGATCGAACGAGGAGCGGATGGCCTCATACTAGAGCAACTGGAGAATTCTGGAGGATGGAGCAGATCATCAGGATAAGCAAGACTTGTTGGAAGATCGAGCCGTGGGGACATCAGTACCTCGCTCGGACCGCTTGTGTGGAGCCGTGATGGCCGTGATGTTACCTGAGAAAGTTCTAGCGTAACGAGCACAGGCCTTTTCGCAGAGGCAGTCTGATTTTACCCGTCGATCGATCCTCGCTACGATGATCGCCGTGGCATTCCGTCTCGAAGCTATAGCTGAGGATGACCGAGCCAGCTTCCTTGGAATTTCACTGGTCGTTGAAGCAGGATTTATCCGTGGAGAGCGGAAGGTACGCCGGATCTGCGTTCGACGTGACATTGCCAGCCTGTCAAGCGAGTCGATCATCTCGTCTACGTTGATGTCTGAAAGAGACGAGATTTCTCTGCTGTTACAGGCATCACTCTAGGTGGAACGGAATTTATTATCCGCTCCTGCCAACGGCGTGGCGACACCGAGGGAATTCGAAATAAAGGTGTATGAAACCATAACGCCGTCGTTCGGTCTCCAGATACTGCATTCCGCCATCCCAGTCTTCACGCATCCAGACATCATGTTATCGATCGACTCGGCTTCGCCTCTCGTGTGCAGCTCGAGACCGTAAGATACGCTCGAACGCCGATCACTCCCTTTGGTCGTGATCGGTCACTGACCCGTCACATCACCTGATTATTGCATTTCTGGTTCGTTCAGATGCGTCGGACAAAATTTCGTTGCTCTGGTAGGTATCACTCGTCCTCGAACACGATTTGTCCCTCGAACACGATTTGTACCGCTGGCTACCACCTTTCTGCGTACGGCCAATACACGAAGCCGACAGCATGGCATCTCATCATCCCAGCCAAAATCACGCATCTGATCACAGACCCTTTCCCTTCGCTTCCCATTCGGCACGCTTCCAGGCTCTATTTGTCATCGCTCCCGGTACCTCCCGAGACTCCGCCAATCCCTCCACGTCCCACTTCACCATACATCCCTTTCGATCCACCACCATCTTTGCCCTCTGCGCACCTTCGGCTCAAATCACCTGATAGGTCACTTCTTGATCCTGCGACAACGTCACCCAGCGCATCAGTCACCGAGATCGACCATCTCGCGAGTACTGGTCTCGATCAGGAAACGAATCGGGACTGGGCCACAAAGCTGAGAAATACCATGGTGAGCTATCTACCCAAGTTCCGATCTCGGCGGGGTCAAGCCTCCCGTTCTGTCGACATCTTCGATCCTTATGTTTGGCAAGTCACAACAATGCCTTCATTTCGGGATCTAGATGATCGTTCTCCTACATTCAGCCGAACCCCGCAAACATACCCATACCCACATCGAGCTCCGAACCAAAGAGCGAATATCATTCGGCCGCTCTGCGACGGTGTCACACAGCCGCCTCTCAGCTCACCGGCAACTGACCAGTCGCGATTGCCTTCCCCCTCCTCCCGACTTTGTAGTCCATCTCATCGGCCTCACCGCCCATCACTCATCTACTCCCGACCATCGAATCACTCGCTTTCTCTGCTCGCACTCTCGACAGTCTCGCCGACGTCGATCAGCTTAATTCGGCCCAAGATGTCCTGCGTGTCCTGGATAGACACCTCTTCCCATCCGGTGCACGATGAACATCGGACTTCGCCTCGCCCGAGACCAAACGACCAAACGTTCAGGTTCGCGAGTACCAGAGACCTTGAAAGAACTCCTCGACCACGCGATCCCGATCGTCATATCCTTCACAAGCCACAAAAATGGGACCATCGCAGCACTGGCGTGCTATCTGAAGGGAAAGTTACTCGCCTCTGGATCATGTCAGGACTTCTTGCCGCGAGATGCGAGGCAAGCGTTCAAGGACTTTGAGAGTGCGGCGCGTGGCGCAGAGGTTTGAGGATGGTTCCGCCTTGGGAGAGATTATGAGATCGTTGGCGATGTTGGGCGAGCGAGAGACTGCTTCGAGCGTGGACGGAGTCGTCGAGATTGGGAGTGCACCTATGTAAGCGGTGCCTCCGAGACTTCGCTCATCGTTAGCGCATGGGCACGGCGCACCTCCTCGGCCAGTTACGTCTCCCTTCCGATCCCTTCACGGCCCTTCCTCTTCTTCGCCAAGCTTACGAGACCGCGACCATCGACTTTCCCCAACCCGCCTATGTGTATGGTATGCTCCTCGCTGGAGAGCTCGTCACGAGTATCGCCATCTCACCCTCCCTCGTCCTCCCGCACAACTCCCCCCTACCGAGTCCTTTCTCGCACAACAGGCATTATCCCGAGAAGCCATCGAACGAGCCGCATACCTCTGCCTTCCTCCAGCTCCATACAAGTGCGGCTTCCTCTTCGAGCATGCCGACCTCGGATGCGTTTACGATCCTCTTATGAGCGTGCAATGGCTCAGCCTGGCGAGTCAAGGCGGGGAGGAGGAAGCGGATATGCGCTGAGCAAGTGGTCCTTATGTGGCGCTGAGGGGCATTTCTCGAAGATTCAGGAGCTTGCAAGGGCTTTTGCGGAGAAGGCGGCGAGGCAGGGGCATCCGAATGGGTGGTTTTGCCATGGGATACTATTATGAGTAGGTGGAGCATTTGTTCTGTCTCCATCGACTGATAATTCGAAGACTGGGAATCGGCGGAAGAAGAGATACAGATCAAGCAAGAAGATGGGTATCAGGAGGTATGATCTGCTTCTCGTATAAATATGAAAGCTGAAGCTCGTTTATGGCCAAGCTGGAGAACCCGGACGCCATCGCTCGTCTCGACGCACTGAACGCGCCAAATCCTGCCGTTATGTCTCTTCAAGAACACGAGTCCCGGATAACGATACTCTCGTCCGCAAGCGTACTCAGGAAGATCCGATCCGACCGAGCGAGTGTCTCCCGACCTCAACGAAGGCGCGCGGAACAGGACCGTCTTCGGATCGAGGCAGACAGAGCAGCGCAAGCTGCGGCTCGGCCAATCCCTGGTCAAGGCGTGATGTCCCCTGTTCCGGGTCACATCATGTCGTCCTAGCCCCGTCACATGATGTCACCAGCCCCGCGGAAAGGCGAGATCATGTCATCTGGACCGTATCATCCAGCAATGCTCCCGACAAGCAACAGCATCCCATCCCGCCCACCGATACCTCACCAAGCGATCTCGTCAGGCGGCTCCGACGCGAGGTCCGGATCAGGTGGGAGCTACCCATATCCCCGTCGACCGTCTCATCCGGAACAACCGAGACGGGCGTCCGAGACGAAGGGTCCGCACACTTTTGCGGAGATGGGTTTCATTAGTAAGCCGGTGCAGGATGCGGGTCGCGCGATCATGTAGCTAGTGAACGAGGGAATTCAGGTACCCGGGACTGTCTAGGTCTCTAGACATACATCACTGCAATCATCCCAACCATCACATAATGCAACATGTATGTAATGCTCCTTGTAAGGCTTGCCTACCCTTGGCCGCTCCGCCTTCCCAATACCACTTCCTGTCCTCGGCAATAAGGTCTGCACCAGTATCATCAGTATCGTCCCCAAACTCATTTTTCTCATCCGTCTCCGGACGTTCGATCTCTTTGAGAGAGGGATTGGCCAGGCACACTCCATCCGGGCCCATGCGAGCTCTACGTCATGTCGTGACGTGTTTGATGTGCTGTCCTGCCTTTGCACTCCGTACCGGAACCGATTCCTTTGCCGGAAATTGCCCACTGCACCGGATGCTTCCAACCAGCCAATGCCAAGTTCTTGACCTCGATATCGCTGTGTTCCGCTTGCAAGTCTACAGGCTAGACCAGGACATCATTTGTCCCCGAGCAGCCACATCAGTAAAGGCTTCAGCAAAGTGACCATGATGTGGGACACTGAGTAGACTCCCTCCTGGCCGTAATTCAAGGTATGTACACGACGGACCCTTGGATTTGTTGCAAGTCATGAATGCATAGACATAGATCAATCATCGAACTCGAGTAAACAGTGCGGTCTCCTCGTCACGTGCTCGATCTCGACCGAGCACTTCAACAAAGACCACTGATAGAGGTCGAGGCGCAGCCTTTAATCGATGTGACGTACTGAGCACTCAGAGTGTCGCAAGTGCATGCATCTCACATAATCATCGCGTCTAAGAAAGTGTGAGAACGCGTCACGAGGACACAAAGGAGCCTAGATCATCCGTCATTGTGATGACTCGAAAAAGGTAGCGCTTAGCGAGACTGTGTGGTGAATCAATCTGCCTTCTGTTGTCAACTTCATCTGAAAGGATTCGCAGAGAGGATAGAAAGGTGGGTCTAAAGATTTCGATCACACGAACACTTCTGACCCTCAACAGGGAGCTTTTGATCCATGACTTGACGCTGAGCAGCATAGTCGCACGGAGGATATCGTTGCTTCCAAGAGAACGCACTCGCGTCATATGATCACATCAACACGGGTCTTGTAGTGCGAACAGTGGTCCGCAGATAGATGACGTAAAGTGAGTCTGAAAAGTTATCAGGTATACGGCTATAGCTGACTCCGGGCGTTGCAAAGACGCCGTCGATCATTCACTGGGAAAAAAAATGTGTCTATGTGGCGGCGATCAATCCAGAGGCTTTGGAGGATTTGCCACCAAGCGATACTCCTTCTCACGTGGTCCAGGGAGACCGGCAATCAAGTGAAGGTGCCTCAGGCTTTCGCGATGATGAGACTCAGAGGGATGCATCTGGGAGCAGGGACAGGGTGAGGGTCAGACGGCCTGCGGGTAGTGAGACCATTTTTGCAGGAAGCAAGGAGTCCTCATACACCGTCCAACGGCTGGGGTTTCATGTATATATCGCGTCATTGCATATTCTCCCTCAGTATCGCTCAATATTCACCTGTATCACAGACGGCCCAAGTGTCTCAAATATGCTTGTGCTAATCCCATGGTCTCTTGTGCTTGTCCTCCGAATCCGGCTCCTCGGGATGCCACGGTTCCGTGTCCCCATCCTCCATCAATGCCTCACGCGTCTTTGCCCAGATATCTGCAATTTTCGGCATCGCTTCACCATCGGGATCAGATACGACATCGTCGTGAATCGCGACACAGTTCATCAACGTAAATGTCGTAAAGTGTTTGGCGAGTCTCGTACGTAGTCCGTAAAATCTCGTCGAAGATGGGCCCGCGACGCTTGTCCTCTTCACCCACGTCGACCTTGGCATTGGGGATTCTGGATAGCTTCTCAGTAAGCAATGGGAGCTCGACAGAAAGCGTTGCCAATCGGTCTGTGTAGATCCTTGAATCGTGATCCTCGTCACGCAACCAGAATGAGCGATCCGTAGGGTGGTGGTCCCTTGGTCGAGAGATAGCCCCATTATCCTTCGTGGACTGGAGCAGCGCTGGCGTTGTTGACCTTCTCGTTGGCGCTCAAGTCTCACATCTTGACTGCTGATGTTTTCGCCTGGCTTGCCCAAATCAGAACTTTGGTGGGTGCTCTTCGCATTCTGCTCTCTGACGGGATCAGCCGGGCTGGAACGGTGACCGCTCTGGATGATCCTGTGTACGATGCTTTGAGCGACGTCGTCGGTATTTTCTTGTCCTGGTCCGCAATGCTCTCAATTAGGCTGTCGACGTCTACTCCCGGAAGCGTCAATGAGATGTCTGTTGGATGATGAGGTCATCCTTGCTGACGAGCTGGCCATCAATCAAAACAAAATCGTCATCTGCAAAGTATAACTGAGGGTCCTCCTCCACATAGCTCTGGTTGCTACTCTGCACGGGGTTCATGTTGAAGTCTCGATACAAGAATGTAACAGGTTGATCGAAATTGTAAAGTATGACCAAGACAGCCTTACACCGTCAGAGATGCTTCCGACCTTTAGGTGCCTTCGATCCATGCCGTTGAGCAGCCTCTTCGCACGGACGTCGAGTAGCGCCTCGACATTATGTACATGCATCAATGTGGTAGAACTGATACAGGGATCGGTGAAACGAGTGGACAGACCGGAGAAGGAGCGTGCAAAGTGCGTAGCTAGACAACCACATAGCCTTCGTCATCCACGATCTCATCCTTCTCAAGCTCCCCCTCCTCTTTCCTCCTGTCCTCCTCATCAGCCTCCCTCTCCCTCTTCTCCCTCAAGCGAGAGACGTCCGGAACCGGCTGATCCTCGCTGGCCAACGTATCCTGCTCGTCATAGTAACTCAAGTACTCCCTGAAGAGGTTCGTCTGATTGTCCAGACTCTTGCAGATGGTGATCAGGCGATTCCTGACAACCTTGCGATGCGCGATCTCGATCAGTCCATCGATCTTGGATTCGTCGGACGGGAAATGGGAGGGCTCCATCCTGAGAATCTGATCGGACAGATTGGAAATCTCCTTGGCGACTTGGTGAGTTTGGGCATTGGGGTCACGGTACCAGTGGAGCGGATCATCCGGGGGGAAGGTGTTGCGCGGATCGACGATAGACCACGAAGCTGACTTGGTGGGATCGTGCTCGGTAGCATCGCTCCTGCTGGCGTTCTTGACAGTACTCCGGGTCATGCTGTGAGCTGATTGTAAAGACGAGGTCAGAAATGAGAGTGAGTGGGACGATAGTGAGCGAAAGAAGATAGTAAAGGCAAGGATTCCCCCCGACAGATGATATTTATCCCTCGAAGGCTCATCCTTCCGATCACCAAGCCTCGGACAAAGGGAGGAAGATGACAAAGTCACAAAGGTCTACGAATCATCTTTGACTCGAGAAGTGATTAGAGCTATGGATTAGGCATGAATGTTCTGCGCTGACAAAAGAGCCACGAGTGTTTCTCTCGAGCGGACATCCACCTTGCGGTACTTTATGTCCACACACTTCGACAACGCAGTGAGGAGCCTAGCCAGAACTCGCGCCTGTGGGAGCGGACTCAGGGCGTCAGGATTGTTGAAATCTACAGGAATGACGCGCTTCAGCCTTTGAGCGCAGCCCAAGCGTATGCTCGGGTCAGCTCGGAATTTGCATTCCTGTACTTCCCCCTTACAATCCCGACCCCTTCATCCCTTCACACTCCCCTGCGCTACCTTTCGACCTGCGCTCCATCTACCTCGCTTTGCAGGCCGCTTGACTCTCCAGGTGGTCGACCGTGATAGGTGTCCCAATACTTCCAGCATCGTAGACACTCGTGAAGCTCGTCCGATCTTTCGGTATATCCTCGCTGACTCGTTTTGTTTTTGAGTTCTTCGCCTTGACTGGCGAGTCCACGTTGTCCAGCTTCTTCTTCCGAGGAGTAGGACTGGATGGGGGAGGAGCATGCACTGTCGGTGCTGCCGGCGTGACAGATAGGACCACTGTGCCGCTGGATATTGGGTCGACCGTTGCTTCCGGTTCGGCTGTAATGTCATTTTCAAGAGTGTAATCTAGAGGGTTGGGAACCGGAGAGACGCGGTCGTCGGCTTTCAGGGTACGCCCCTGATCTGTTAAAGCTGAAAAGACGCGCAGCGGTTGTTGGGTGTCGAGGGGGCGAGGACCGATATACCAGTCCGTGAGCGGGACGACAGAAAGCTTTGCGGGCTTGGGCGGAAGGCGAGCAACGGCTGGGGCTCGCGGTCGAGCGGCTTTCGATGCGGATAGGACAAAACCAGACGTGGATCGGAACTCTGGAGACATATTCCGATGACTGTCCTGGTATTCCTCCTTCGTCAGGCGGTAGGCTTGCCTCGCAATGCACACTATGCCAGATCAGCTTGCGCTAGCGGAAACAGTAGCAAGATCACGTACCGAAGCCAAAGCCGTCTAGCGTGGGCAGTAGCTCTATAGCCTCCGACCCAGTCCTGACCCCGACGACATCGCCGTGTTGGATGGTGAGCTCGCCCTGCTTCATCCGAGCACCGGAGGCGAAGCTCTTCCGCTGGAACCGCATCGTCCCGTCAGAGCCAAGGTAGAGAAAGGCGGCATAAGAATTGGGCGTGACGATGACATGCTAAGACGAGCTCAGAGACTGCATTTCTGTCGATACGCAGAGACTCACAGGCTGCAGAGACGTGGCTAGCTGAGGAGGGTAAGCAGCGATGAGAAGCGAATTGAACCTTCTGTGACGTAAGCGTTAGCTGGAAACGAGGGGTTCGATGAGACTCACTCCTTCTCGCCGGAAAACATCCGAGCGGCACGCTCGTTGATCAGGTCTGCAGCGTCCAAACATTGCTGAGGGGATCTGCTCCAATGCACTGCCGGATCCGAGGGGAAGGCTTCGAAGTCTGGTGCGTCAGCTCCCCCACACAGGTACGTGTAGAAAGGCGCTAGGTATGCGTCTGCCGCTACGTCAAATTAGCTTGATCTTCGAGCCGAAGGCTCACTCACGTCGACAGGCACCAGTTGGCTGAATGTGCCGCTTGAATGGGATCTCCGGAGGCCCTTGCGCTTGTAAGACCTTGAATATCGACCTCGCCGCGGCATGGGCCGTCTTCCCTTCCGAGTTCAAGGCGTGATATACTTCTGCTCCGTTGCCGAAAGCCGCTTCTAGGCCGTATTTGACGACCTTAATGTCGTCGGCGAAGAGCGTCCATGAACGAGTCACACGAAACGGCCAATTCGGAAAGCCGTCCTCGTGCCGTGGTCCGGTACAAATGGGTCTAATAGGGGATCGAAGCTGAGTGTCGTCGTAAATATGGCGCCGAGGGCAGACGACATGCTAGACATCGGTAAGTGATAGTTCTTCTATGGAGACATAGTACTGACGCCACAAGCATCACAATCCCACTCCTTCCACTTCTTCCTCTCATTCGCCATCCCACATGAGTGACACACCCATCCTCGCCAGAAGTCCCTGCCAGCTTGATTCGAGTTGGCTTGATGGAAGTCGCCTGCGGGTTCGGGAGGTCTCAGGTGCAAACTGAGGGCTGTGGAATCTACCCTGACGAGAGGACGCAGCTGGCTAGGCGATTTATCCGGAGGACCAATCGGATATGTACTGATATCGCCGGACAAGCGCATCTCTTCCTCTCTCCTAGAGACATCGACGAAAAACCAAGGGCATGACTCGTTAAGGCAAAGATTTCCTTTTGCATAGACCTTCTCCGACGTCGCCGAGCAATGCGGACAGTGGATCTCATGGTTGCTTTTGGTGTCCTTCTCAGCAGGCGGTCGAATGGGCTCGGAGTTGCGCTGTACTGTTGTCGCTCCATGTATTCCCGGTCCTGCGACGTTGCATGCATGCTTCTCATCCGTGACGACTGGCGGAGCAGGTACTCGATCGGGCTCGCTGACGGACGACCACCACGGAGTTGACTGGTCGCGATCACACCATTCAAAGCGGAATTTCCAGTTGATTATGGTCGGAGCCGCTCGAGGCGGGATCTGGGGTTCGGCGAGGAGATCGAGATCCTTGAAGTCGGGCTCGACCTAGGTCTTCATCAGCCTAGCCTTCCGATTTGGTGCATAGCATCCGCGTACCCAAGCATCTACCACCCAAAACCAACCCAGCACGACGAAGGGACGCGGTACCTTAAACGGCGCAGAGGAATAGTCCTGCGCGACAGCGATGGCGATAGGAGAACATGTACGCTGTGCCTTGAGCAGTGCGGCAATTTCGGGAGCCTCGACTCGACCGCTCGCGATCGTTGAGGGGTCTGAGACAGACTCCACCAAACCGCCATTGATAGTCGAGCCGACTGAGAGGTGATTTTGATGATCCCGACGATCGGTGTTATCCCGGAAGTCTGGGTGGAAGATTGGTCTCGATGCACCGCTGAACTCGTCAGCTTTTCCATAATAAAATGGAATCTGCTCACATGGACGTAACGATCGTCCCCGCCTGCTTTCCCCTTCCCCAAAAGACAGCTTGTCCCGGCGCCTGTCCCTCCAGGATCACACCTCGCGCCACCCCACCAGCACCAATCCCCACACTAGCGCCAACCGTCTTTACTGGTTGGCGCAGATATTCCGCTGCCGATTGCAATGCATGTCGAGTCTTTGCCCAGACTGGGCAAGGGCCTTTCATATCGCTCAGAGGTGGCCGGAGAGCAGTTTGCTCGATCCTAGCGAAGTATGCCCGATCGCCGGCAGTGAGGGGAAGTTCCTGGACATGGCCGTTTGGCTTCGGACGCGGTTTCTTGGCTAACGAGCCGTCGTCGTTCAGGTCGTTTGGGTCGATCTCGCCGGCTGCGGATAGGCGTCGTTTCTTACGGACTCGCTTGCTGCGACTAGACGCGTCCTCGAAATGCAGGAAGCCGCTTGAATCTGGGTCCATAGACAGATCCGAGGCCCGCCCCTTGCCTTTCTCCGTCGCGCTGAGCCTTCTCTCGCCATACCGTCCTGAGCCGATGCCTTCCTCATCCTGGGGTCTAGACGTCCCTGACGCATTCTCCTGGTTTGCAGGCGATGATGAAAGGTAAAGTGGTGGCGGCATACTGACGGAGGGGTCTCAGCGTAGTTCGAGGACTGGAGGGGGTCGTCATACCTGGAGATTGGGCCGAGACGAGAGGAAAGATCTCCATGCCTCCCATTCGCAGTGGGCGCAGTAGGAGGAGCATAAAGTGATGCGCTTGAGGTTGCGAGTGGTCGGGAACCGGACTGCGACGCTTGGAGAGCAAGGTGGACTTCGGAAGAAGACCGAGCTTGCGTAGGTTGATCGAGCTTACGAGAGGGTGAGAGCGGTACGGATGCTGAAGAGTTGAATAGAGGGTCATGTCCTACCATATGATGCGAAGGAGCTCCGTACGAAGTGGGCGGAGTGTTGCGTGGTCGATGTCCAGATGGGGGATTCGACGAAATGGATTGGTCGCGAGCGTACGAAGGGAGGTGAATTGGACTCGTGGGCGGTGGCCTGGAGGACGAGGAAGCGTTGATCGGCAGCTCTGGAGTATGACAGGAAGCGCTTCGTTCCTCACTGGGATGTCTAGGGGCGAAGCTTGACATGACGGTATCTTCCACTCTACCCCTACCTCACTCTACATGAGCTCCGAGCGAACGTCTGCTCTGCAGAAGGAGGAATTCAATATACGAATTCCCAAAAACTCGCCAAATCTCAGCTCTTACCTTCCCTCGCACCCAAAGTCGCCTTTCCCTTTTCTCCTTCCTGCCCTTGGCAACGTTCATCTCGTAAGCATGCTCAATGCGCTTCGGACCGTCATCCTACCCCCTATCGAGGATGCGAGACCGCTTTCGGCGGGTTATGAAGCGATTGGAGCTGAGGAAGATGGACCGGTGGAGAGGAACAAAGGGGATGAGGGAGGGGTGTATTGGTGTTTCTGGGTGTTGGGAGCAGGCGTTCTTCTCAGCTGGAATGGTGGGTAATATCCACCTGCTCCGGGGACAGGTACTAAAGGAGCCTGACAGTACTAATTTGCACGATCCCGCTGTTTGCGAACTTCTTCCCGCTCGAGTCCGGGACGAGGATGAGCCTCGCGAGCTGGTTGTCCACGGCGTATTGCTTCAGTAACCTGTTCTTCCTCGGTGCGGCTCAACGAGGTGTCGGCAAGGTGTGTCGCCATAACTTGTGGAGAGATCAAGATTTTGACATAACTCAGACACCCCCATCGCCCCGACTTCACTCCGCCCTCCTACTCCTTCTCATCGTCTGTCTCCTAACCACCTTCCCCGTCCTACCCTTCCTCCTCCCTCACCTCGCTTCCACCACGCCCAACTTCCTCCTTCCCCTGCTTATCATCCTCACACTTCTCCTTGCCCTGTCGACAGCATACCTCCAATCGGCAGTCTTCGCCCTCGCCTCACTATGGGGTTCACCCGAAGTCATAGGGGTGATGTCGGGACAAGGCGGAATCGCAGTCCTCGTCTCGGGCACACAAATCATCCTCGCGATCATCTCAACTGTCCGACCAACGGGTATCGATGATGGCGTCGAACAAGGGGGCCAGAGCACTCTTGCTAGTGTGGGGTTGTGGGCATTGTGCGCGGCCGGTGCGTTTGGGTGTATGATCGCGCATCGACGGCTGGTCTCGCACCCTAATTACTCGATCGTCCTTGCCCCTGTGTTCGCCAGAAGGGACCATGTGGATATGGCGGGAGAGGGCAGGGAGGCGGGGATGGGCGTGACGAAGCGGGTGCTCAGGAAGAATTGGATGTTGGAGAGTGCGGTGGCTTGGGTGTTCATCGTCACATTGGTTGGTCCGAGTTTGCCTTGCACAGCGGCAATCGCTGGGTGAATGCGACTCTAGCTGACCAGTTTGGACGCAGTCCGTCTTCCCGCCGATCACTACCGCCATCGTCTCCGTCCGAACCCCACCACCCCGATTACTGCAACCAGCCGTCTTCATACCCTTCCATTTCGTCATATTCAACAGTGCGTCTCCTTCCGATGCCCGCGTGTCTCGTTATTGACTCAGTCAAAGTCGGCGACTATCTCGGCCGGACATACCTGATCCGCATCCCTGGCTTCCTCTTCACCTCCCACCCCCGAGTCCTCCTTCTCTCCCTCGCTCGATCAGCCTTCATCCCCATCTTCCTGCTCTGTAACATCGTCCCACGCTCCTCTGGCTCGCCCATCCCTGCGATCAACTCAGACACCGTTTACCTCCTGATTCTCCTAGTATTCGGCTTGACGAACGGGTAAGCAGCCTCCTTACTGATCCTCGTCAAGTGGCAAGTCTGATCCTCGACTCAGATACATCTCGAGCTTGTCCATGATCCTGGCCTCCTCTCCTTCGCTCAATCCCGCAATAGAGGAAGAAGAGAAGGACGTCGCAGGCACGCTTGCGGCATTCTGTCTCGTAGCCGGTCTCGCTTGGGGGAGCTTATGTAGTTTCGGAGTGAATTGGTTGGTCAGAGGGAATGCTTTTGGGTGAGGGTACGTTGTACTACTATGCATGATTCTCCGTGATCCTTCACGAAAAAGTGGAGAGTGGGGTGATGATCATCTCTCTGTCCCAGGGTTTGACCTCAATGCCGTGGCGGAAGAAAATGAGGCTCTGGGCGTCGGTCCAGGGTTGGAACTCTGTTTCAAAACGGTCAGATATCTTCATGAACGGGAAGGGTAAACGCACGGATCAGGAAGGCGAGATGCTCGTCGTGCTCGAGATGGAGTGAGTCTCGCATCGGCATCGAGTCTTCCGAAACCATGTGGGCGAGCAGTCGCGGGATCAGAGCCTAGGCCAGCTATCAATGAAGCTCGATAGAGGTCATCCTGGGATCAACAGACGGACTGAGAGGAGTTGGCCGATCATTTCGGTGATGCCCGATCTTCTGCTGTCGCTGTAATGGAAGCCGTCGGATTCGCCGAGAATTGAGACCTGAGCGACATATCTAGAAAGACTTAGTTCGATACACGGACAATTCACCGAGGAAAGAGAAGGAAAAGGATGACGGACTTTGAGGAGATGTGCAGCTGATGTGTGCTGTCTGGTACGAAGTTTGGCTTCCTCGATGAACGTCCTTGACGATGGTCGATCTCGTCGATAACCAATTCCGATGGTCTTGCCATCATAAGTAAGATAGAGGAAGAGAAGATCAAAAGTCGGGAATAGAAAGGTTAGTTGAGGGGGTCCTTTGGGGCTCCCTGCACTTCCCTAAGCCCGGATAGACGAGTCGTTTTGCATCTTCAAACATTCCCCGCACATTCCCCGCCTAATCCATCTCCCCCTCCTTCTCCTCCCCAACCCCATCCTCCCGATCAGCTCCATACTCCGCCTCATGCACGAACTCCTGCTCCGCCCCCATCGCCGCTCCCACTGTCACCTGTCCCCAAGCTACTCCATCTTCTCCATTATGATGAGCGGATCGGGAAGTCAAGCCGTACGCCTCGAGTTCGGGTGGGAAGGTGTCGAGGAGTGTGGACTGGACTTGGTTGGCGATCTCGTCGAGTCTGGCTTGGGCGTCGGGGTGGAAGCGGTCGTCTGGCTCCTCGATGATCTATGCAACGATCGAGTCCGTCAGCTGATTGAAGATGCCTAGACGGAGGTATGGAAGATGCTTCGCCTTAGGTCCCACCAACAGAGCAGAGGACTGACGCAGTATAGCTCAACCGGCAGTACCGGCGCGAGGTTGCAGATCTGCAACACCTCTCCTTTGGTCAGGTCATGATCCTGAAGCTCATTTGCCAGTCTTGCGACCCCTTCGTCTGTCTGCCGGGCAGTGGAGTTATGTTCGCTGCAGAGGTAATGGATAACCTGATCCCCTTGTCAGCCAAAAGTATATCCCCATATAAACTAGAGATTCCCCATGTACATTTGGGATCAGATATTTAGGAGATCCAAGAACTTACCTGATCCTGTACCCATACCAGCTCTGTACTCAACCCCCTCCGCTCAGCCACATCCTCTTCCGCACTCTCCTCTCCAAACTCGACCTCCGGCTCTTTGTCATCCACCTTGAGCGGATATTGCTCTCGAGCTTTGGCCGAGGAACGGGCGGAACGAGTGGCGATGAGGGATTGGAGAATGTCGCTGTCCTTCTTGAGGGACAGGAAGTGGTCGAGTACTTCCCGGTTGGAGAGATGGATTGGCGGGGCAGTGGCTATCTATGAGGGGTGAGCATGCTGGTGTGATGGGAGGAGGGGGGACGGACCCGCATGGTGCTATCATGTTATCATCTGTGACCTACTTGCCCAAAAGAAAAGTGTCAATCGTATCAGAAATTGAGAGGTAGAGTCGTGCTTGATGAGATTCCGTTAGTCACTACAGTCGAGGCAACCTGAAACCTGCCCCATCAGAAAAGTCAATTCTGGTCGCCACATACAGATGACCGGTGATACCGGCGCGATACCTGCCCCGAATTGCTTCCGCCCTCCACCTGCCGCGTCGCGTCTACGTTTACATGGACCAGCTAAGTCGGCCTCCTCTCTCTGTCTTCTCCTCCTGTCCAGGCGGCAGTTCTGGTCGATCACCCGAGAGTGATCATACGCGTGGACTCGTCATCGCCAAAAGCAGGCCAAGGCTGTCCGAACATGGGGAAGAAACCGGTAGCTCCCGGTGGGGACAGTGGACCGAATACTATCTTCAAAGTGGGTTGACAGCGGTAATATTGGTGGGGAAACGCCGTTTAAGCTGATGCGGTCTTTTTCTTGTTGCTTAGGCCACGTACAGGTGAGTCCGACATGCCTTTGGCGAATTATTGCGCCATGAGCTACACCGATACTGACTCGTTTCGTCTTTGTTCCGCTCGTGATTAGTGGAGTGTGAGTACCATCAACCAGTAGTGATGTCCTGTTGACCTCTTGGTTTGCAGTCCCGTGTACGAGATGATATGTCGAAATGTTGCGGTAATGCGACGGCGATCCGACGCGTATCTCAACGCGACCCAGATCCTCAAGGTCGCTGGATTCGATAAGCCTCAACGAACGCGTGTGCTCGAGCGTGAAGTCCAAAAGGGCGAGCACGAGAAGGTGCAGGGAGGCTACGGGAAGTATCAGGGTAGGTCGAACGAACAGGAATTGGTGCCCGCTGAGTCGCGCAGGCACCTGGATCCCGATCGAGCGAGGATTGGCATTATCGAAGCAGTACGGAGTGGAAGATCTGCTTCGACCGATCATTGATTACGTCCCGACGTCCGTGTCACCGCCACCCGCGCCGAAGCATGTAGTAGCGCCACCAACGAAAACGAAAAAGGAAAAAGAAGGGAAGCCGGGTAAAGATGGGTTCGCCACGCCGCTCAAGACCGGTCCGATGTCAGCGGCAGCGCTGCAGGCCCAGGCTCAGCTCGCGGCGCAACGCACAGCGGGCAAGCAACGCGTCGATTCGACACCGGACCACGAGACTGCGCGGTCGGCCGATGAGAGTATGACGGGTACGCCGGAGGATGATGACTCGAGCTCCGATACGCCTAGTCCCCTTGCATCTGGGTTGGAAGCGGAACGAGAGACGGCTATGACGGAAGTAAATGGTATACAGACGGACAACGGAATGGGATCGAGCTCGAGAAAGCGGAACGCCGCGGTGATGATGGAGGAGGATGACCAGTATGCTCATCTACAGAGAGCACGGGGTCAGAGCGCTGTGCATACGCCCCGAGCGAGTCCTCGACAAATGGCGATGGGTTTGGGAGAGGAGCCACTCGGACCGGAACAGTACGACGATATCATCTTGAATTACTTCATCTCGGAAACGACTCAGATACCCTCGATCCTCGTTTCGCCACCCCTCGATTACGAGCCAAACAGTCATATCGACGATGAAGGCCATACGGCACTGCATTGGGCTTGCGCGATGGGTCGGGTCCGAGTCGTCAAGCTCCTGCTTACCGCTGGAGCCAGCATCTTTGCCGGGAACAACGGCGAGCAAACGCCGCTCATGCGGAGCGTCATGTTCAGCAATAACTACGATGTCCGAAAATTCCCAGAACTGTACGAGCTGCTCCATCGATCTACTCTGAATATCGACAAGCACAACCGAACTGTCTTCCACCATATCGCCAACCTCGCCTTGTCGAAGGGTAAGACGCATGCAGCGAGGTATTATATGGAGACGATTCTCTCCCGGTTGTCCGATTACCCTCAAGAACTGGCAGATGTCATCAACTTCCAAGACGAAGACGGAGAAACCGCGCTCACTCTCGCTGCGCGTGCACGGAGTCGGCGATTAGTCAAAGCCTTGTTGGATCACGGCGCCGACCCGAAGGTGAAGAACCGCGATTTCAAGTCCGCCGAGGACTATATCCTTGAGGATGAGCGATTCCGATCATCACCCGTCCAGGGCGCGAACGGTACGCGCGGCTCGACATCTATTCTTGGGGATCGCGGTTTCGCCCCGCAGCTCTACAACTCGGACGCAGCCGGGATGACGGGCGGGTCTTGCCTGAGTGACATCACCGCGCATATGCAGTCACTCGCACGGTCATTCGATGCGGAATTGCAGGGCAAGGAGAGGGATATCCTGCAAGCCAAGGCGCTACTCACCAATATTCACTCCGAGGTCACCGAGGCGAGTCGACTTATCCAGAGTCTGGGAGAGCAGGTTGTGCCAGTCGAGGATTCTCGCCGGGAGCTGGAGGGACTGCAGGTTACGCTTCGGACAAGACTGGACGAAGTCATGAGGAGCGGGTATGAGAGCTGGTCGCTGGGTCAGATGGGGCGGGAAAAGCGGTGGCGAAATGGGGAGAAGGGAGAGGATGTTTCTGATCTGGATGGGTTGATAGGGTCTGGCGAGGCGGATGAGGAGGCCACGCTGAGATGGGAGGTCGAAGAGAAGCGGCGAGTGAGGGGAGAGGCGGTGCGGCGGTTCGTAAAGGCACAAACGGAGGTGGGTACACAATTCGCAGATTGCAAGATATTAACGGGAGTAGGCCGGGACAGGGGAGAAGATCGCACAGTATAGACGGCTGATCGCAGCTGGGTGTGGGGGGAGTGTGGCCGTGAGCGATGTGGACAATGTGATGACGCAGCTGCTTGAGGTGAGTCACCGTGACCTCAGGGTTTGCAAAGCTGAGGTGTGGCCAGACATTGGAGAACGAGAGCGATCAGACGGCATATACGAACCCCGCTGTCGGGGTGGGGAACGTAGCGCCCGGAAGCGTGCAATGGATGTCATAGGGTCAGAGCATAGCATACCAGAGTCGGGGGATAAGCGAGAACCGCAGGAGGCATCTTTGTATGGATCTTGGCATGCATCTTCTTGTTCTGGTTCGATGCGAGACTTTGCCACACTGCCACATGGACAGGGGTAACGCACGTATCGCTCGCATGATGTAGATCACGCTCTTCCAAGGTTCCCCCTTTCACCATACAAGCACAGTTCGAGCTATAGCATGCGCAAGATCCAGACTGACTCGGAGCCTTTTGCTCGGTCGAGATGACCCGGAGTCACGAGATTTCGTTGTCACACTTCGAGGACCTCCCCGACGACGTCCTCTCCAACATCCTCGCTCGTCTCCACTTACCCGATCTCTTACGTCTCCAACACCTCAGCTCGACCCTACACTCCCGGGTAAGCACCGTCTGAAGTATCCATCTCCCTTGACAATGCTGATGTTCCCAGATCGCCCACCTCGGCATCCCCCGCTACCTCTCCCACCACCCCCAACACCACCTCACCATCTTCCCACCCCCATCGCAAATCACCCCACTCGACCTTCTAAAGCACAACCACCACACCACCACCTCCCTCTCCAACCGCCGATGGCATGCCCTCCAAGTCGGTCCCACTTGGCCAACACATGTCATCCCCACCCTCCTTGTAACCCCCACTTCCCTCCTCCTTGGCGTAGGAGGTCACCTTCTCGTGCACCCTATACTTGACGGCGGGGTGGGTCGAGCGAGGGAGTTTCCCATTGCTAAGCGGCATAGCGGGAGTAAGGCGGATATCATTGGGGTGGTCGAACTTGGTGGTGGGGAGGTTGGGGTGGCGCAGTACGATGGGACGTTACAGAAGGTGGCACTACCCGACGGGAGAGCGACGGCGCATTTCGCACAACCGAGAGAGGCGAATGTTCATACCCTATCTGCGAGTCCGGGTGGGGAGATCATGAGTACGACTACTTCCACCGGGATGGTCTCTGTCTTCCAGAGTCGATCTCCTTGGGTACCACCCGCCACGTTCTCGCTCCGACAATCCCGAGCTTGGTCCAGCCTTGTCACCCGCGAATCTCTCCTCCTAGGTGTGACAGGTACAATCGATATCCATCCTCTCCTCCCCAGCGGTCCTCTCCCCACTCCCACGCGCGCACTACATGGACCCGACCCACCTTCCCGCTCAAGTCCTTACGACCTCGCCCATCCCCCTTCTCCATCGATACATGACCCCCACCTCCTCCTCTCAGCATGGTACGATTCCCACCTCCGACTCCACGATCTCCGCTCACCCGATCCTGGACCATGCCTCGAGATGTCGGACCCCTGGACGTGGGCAGATGGGTCAGCGATGTACTCCTGCGCGTTCCTAGCAGAGAACCACGTAGCGGGCGGCGGGGCACGACACGGGACCGTCGCATTCTTCGACATAAGGCAGCCCAAGACCGGTTGGTCATGTTTCTCGCCCGAAGGAAGGGGTTCGCCGGTGTACAAGCTGGTCGGCGAGGGAGGGAGACTGTGGGGAGTCACCGAGAAACGGGCGTTCGTATTGACGCTCGATGGGTCGGGTGGGCTAGTGGATGGCGTAGTGAGAGGGGAAGCGCGGGCGGCTAGGAAGAAGGAGAGGGAACGGCCTAGTGGGTGGAAAGGGCGAGGTGGGAAGTGGGGTTGGACTGTTCGGTATGGTGAGGAGGCGGAGGAGGGGGCTTCGGGTTATGAACATGCTCAGAGAGGGGTTAGGTTGTTTGATTCGTTACGTGCGGCGTGAGCATTGCATGGATCTTGCATGTCCGGCGTTGTGATCGGGGAGCTCAAGCTTCTCTATGCAGGGATTGCTCCCAGTGACGGCGTTAGAGCGACTTGTCGATATTCGAGTGAAGCTGGGGAATAAGGATGATGCGTGACTTGCTCAAGAAAGCCTACCCCTACTCTATCTTCACGTCCCCATCCCCATCATCCTCCCCATGACCGTTCATCTCCCCTATCCAACTGGGAACTTCGAAGCCTACAGTCTTGCATTCCAGTGTCTCTAGGCAGAGCAGGACGACAACACCTGTTTTTGCAAACGATGGAATCAATATGATTCTGGTTGGCGAGTCTGGCTCTATGATCCCTATCAGTAGACTCAACCAGCAGCAGCAGCAAGATTGGACGCACCCCCAACAATGGCAGTCTCGAACTCCGGCTGGTTGCCCAAAAAGTAGACCTCTGGTCGGTGATGGACGATGAAGGGGTCAGCGTCCGGGAAGGGGTATATCCCTGGATTATATCAGTACGGGACTGAGAAGGGGAAATTGATACCGACAAAGAGTGTCTGGTGCGGTCGGTGCGAGATGTCGCCATTCCAGCGTTCTTCGAGCCATGCCTAGTCGAGAAGAAGAGGGAAGGTATTTATATATGTCGTCTAATGTCTGCCCGCCAGTGCCGAGGAAGCTTAGTTGTGGCGTCAAACCCTACCCAACCGGCAAGCAGAAGGACGGACCTTCGACCGCCTATTTCCATCCACGAAGGATTCGTCGCACATTCCAGCCCCTGCATCTTCTTTCCGCCTATCATCACCTTCGGCAATGGCTGTTGTGGAAGAGTTGCGCCAGCTGGATCTGAGGGTCCGGGAATCAGGTTGACGGGAAGGGCGGAGGCGAGTAGATCTGTGAGGAGAGTGGAGAGGGATTTGGTGGGATGGGATGGGTAAAGGGGTTTAGATGCGTTGTTGAAGCGTTTCTGATCGGGAGTCAGTCTATGAGCTTTATTCAGTTGCCGTGACGGACAGGTTTTTTGTCGTCCTCGCCCCGTATGGGCATTGTCAATGAGTTCCCAGCGAGGATTAGCCGGGCTATTCGAGCGCCATCTAACTGGTCCTACGGTACATGAGCCCAGATCCAGCCAGACTCCTTGAGGCTCACGGCAGGTCCACCAGTCTCGCCTGTCAACCATTCGACCAAGAGTTCCGCCTTGAGATCCGCAGGTGCTTCTTGCGCGCCAACTGACAAGCCTGACACCAGCGCGACCCATGTCTTCTCGGATGAGCGATTTTTCTCCGAATCGCCTACGAGACAGCTTAGCGCGGAAATCAAGTGACCGAAGACACCTACCATCGACTACGATGTCCTCCTTCGCCCTGTCTTTGCCTTTACTGCTCCTATTGACATCATTCGAAGGCCCGGCCTCGGGTCTCAGCAGATCTGGCAGGCCGGCGAAACATAGGTCGATAACCTCGAAATCGCCAGAGCTGGTCTCCATTCCAAGGGCAGCCATGATTACTCCTAAGTTCGTGATTCAGCTCAGCGGAACCACCGGCCGCAGGGGGATAAATTTGGCCCCAGAGTGTGCTTCCCGAAGAGCTATACTTACCCGTGACGAGTCCTCCCCCTTCCCGATCTCTCTCGCGCCTCATCACATCCCCAACCAGTCTCACCCGTCCACTCTCGTCCTCGAGATGTACAGCATCTTGCGCGGAGAAGAACTTCGCTCGAGGTGCAGGCGGGGCGATCCAATGCTACTTGCTCATCAGCTTGACGCGAGCTCTGAGCAGGGTAACGGACATCTCGCGCCATGTCTTCGAGGACGTTGGGTTTGAGTGGCATATCGAGGTAGACGGTTCCGACGATGTAGCATAGCTGAGATCTTTGCAAATTGAGGATCCGAGGCAAGAGTGGTGGTTTTCCTATTGGTAGATCAGCTGTCCGTGGTTCACCAATGCCGGCTGTGGCCGGGCGACGAGTTCAAGCTCAGCTGACCTCGCACACCTCCCCATCTCTCCTGAGCCCTGTCCTCGACAATCGGTCTAAGCTCGACGAGCCGCACAAAATAGATGTTGGAATATTGATGCCGGTATGATCTAGCTGCGGGATCAAGGAGGAAAGGCTTGGAGAGCTGGGGGAGAGTCAAGAAGGAAGTTGTTGGTCTCCGAGGTGGACCTGTCGGAGGAGATGGAAGAGAGGTAGCCATTATCTGGCTGGGTTCATAGGTTACCGAAATCAAAGACGCGTTTTGGGTGAGGTGTTTGCTGACGTAAGATCCGGTAATTTGGAACAAATGTTTGCTGACGTAAGAGAAAGGTCAGGCGCCTGTCCTGCGCAAATATCACCTCTTGATACTTTTCATTCTTCCTCTTCCATCCCCTCCCCAAAGTCCAAAGCGGACTACGACGTCGCCTGACTCGCTTGGCCTTGTGGTGTGATGAGCCATTCGGCTCACCTCATTGAGGCTCACGAGCGAAAGCCCGTCATCCATCCATACACACCTCAACATCCCTCCCGCCCACCCCATCCATCTTTACACACACCTCATGAGTCCGCGAACGGTTCCCACATGGGAGACTCAAACGATTCGACGTGGATCTCTCAACATGGCTTTCCACCCGGCTCGACCGCTTTGCCCCGCTTCTCTCAGTGGTCAGAGGAGAGAGTTGCAACGCTTCAAGCTAGGTTGGCGAGGAAGTTGGGACCAGAGTATGTGACGCAAAGACCGGGTCCGAGCGGAGGGCCAAAGCTGAGGTGAGTAGATTGTCTCTTTTCGGTAGCAAGGCTGACGGATGTAGCTATATCGAAGGGTGGAAAGGTTAGTAGGGTGGTCGTGGGAGGCATTCAGCCGATCGGCGGAACCGCATCTCCACCGGGGCCTGCTGATTCTTTGCAGTCATCAATCTCGCGAACGAAGTTTTCGGCTTCAACGGATGGTCTTCTTCGATCGTTTCCCTCACGACAGACTTTGTGAGACACTGCCTTGGTCAAGATTTCGACCGCTGAGATGCATCCTTCACGAAGCTCGATCAAAACAACCAAGGCAGGGTCTCGGTCAATGTGACCGCTATCGTCCGAATCACACTGCAAGATGGCTGCTTCCATGAAGACGTGGGATGTGGGCAGGGAGAGAATGTCAAGGGGAAAGGATCGGCTCTGGACAAGGTGAGTCTCACCTTCCTCGTCTCACCTTCGTCAAGGTAATTGGCAGGCGGTGCTGACGTAGACGTACCTGATTAGGCCAAGAAAGAGGCCGTCACGGACGCGACAAAGAGAGCGCTTAAGACATTCGGCAACGTATTGGGCAACTGCTTATATGACAAGGATTACGCCAAAGAGGTGGTCAAGGTGAAGGTGCCGCCTGTAAGTCGACATAGTATGTGTCCATGTGCAACAGCTGAATGATTCGCAGGCGAAGTTTGATGTCAGCGAACTCGAACGGCGACCGGAGTTTACAGAAGCCGGAGCCGGGCCTTCTCGAGCATCGGCAGTCCCGCACCACATGACTAACGGTATGAAACCGCCTCCTCCCCTCAACATCCGTGCGCAATCCCACGACAGCCCAAGTATTATACCGGCGACGCCGCTCCGATCCTTTCTCGAGTTCGAGAGCGGAGACGTCTTGGTGGATGAGAGCTTTGATGGTGAATTTGGGGGTATGGAGGATGCGTTCTTCGACGAAGTGAATCAGTCGGTGCAAGCAGTAGCACACGGGTGAGTCCCCCCAGCACAGGGTGTCCCGACCTTTCCAATCCTTCATAATAGGATTATCCCCGTGGAGGACTGGACCACGCACACCTCAACGCCCGCTGCTGGCCTATCACGCTCAGCAGCCTCACGACCAGATCAGCTGACTTACCAGCATCGCCACCGGCCGGACTTCCCTCCTGCTCATCCTGTTCGACCAAACCTAGTCCCACGTCACTTTGCAGCAGGACCAGAGAATCAGTCTTCTACATCGCGTGCACCTCAGCAGCTACGCGCTACTGGCAGTGCCGTGGTAACCCTGCGTAGCGGTACTATCGAAGATCTGAGAATGAGCAGCGGCGATAGGACCCACAGCTCAGGCAGCAGTAGTGAGACGGTCCCAGAGAAACCGCCCATCAAGACACCCGTGGGCGGCTTTGTATATCCTAGCGGGGTCAGTGATTCCTCAATCCCGCGGTGCCTTCAGCTGACCCATACACTTCCGCAGGGCGGACCGTCGAATCCCACCGGTTCATCAGCTCGCGCTCTTGCCATCTCCAGCGCTCTAGCAGCACAGCTCAAGATGTCCGCCCCGATCCGGTCGGAATCACCTCGCATCCCGTCGGGCGGGATCGACGATGTTGCTGCGAAGGCCTCTACGGTCATGCACGTGCACGGAGCGAAGCTGGAGCTTGACGAGAATGAGACACGTGTCGAAGCCGGCTTCAGTGGCTTCGCGAGTGCTAGGGGGATGAAGAGGAGTATCTCTGGGGAAGATCGGAAGTGAGTCGCCTCCGCAGCCGATTGCCTTCACCAGCTGATTGGTCCGCTCAGCAGTGTCTCTCCGACCAAGCACAGTACGGGCGGGCCGGCACGGTACCCGCAGATCCAGCGCACCGGACCCCGCAGAGCGTTATTCGAGATCCAGATGATTCCCGAGCCGCTGCAGGATGATTGGGGTGGAAAGAGGCAGCGACCGGCGTGAGGGATTCTATTGAGGATTGTGAGATGACTGAACGATGTTGTACGCATGTCCCATGTTCAATGTACAACAATGGCATATCCCTCTACTCCGTACTCGTACCAAGGACCCCATCCATGCTCAAGCCTTCCACATCCTCCTCACCAGCTCCGTAAGTCCTGCACCTTGTCAGCTTGAATTGTGGCAACAAGGCGGAGACCCACCGATGTCATTCGTGTTGAACTCGTACACCCCCCATACCGACAGTCCCGTCCCCGCCCGGAGCGCCCACTTTGCGAGAGGACCTAGCACGGGGAACTTCCGGGTGTGGACATAATCTTGGATGCAAGAGTCGAAACCGATATGGGAGTGGACGATCATCGAGACGGCGAATATGCCGTCGATGATCGGCTGAGCGAGTGGATGGGAGTGTAGCAGCGGGAGGGCAGTGGATGGGATAACGGTGCAGTCAAAGCGGGAATGGGAAGCGCATGAAGATCAGGGTAGTCCAAGAATCGAGCGAGAGGAACTCACGTAAGCAGTCCCGCTAGCCATCCAAGCGGCGCCGGTGATGGGGATCAGCGCGGCGGAGAGAATCCGCTCGAATGCCCAGTGGTAAGATCCGTGAGACTTGGAGGCTTCGGGGAAGGTGGTCGCGTCATTGACGGTGCCGGGGATGACGGCTGTGAGGGCGAGGAAGTAGGCGTGTCGGGTTGGAAGCAGAATGGGATAACGAAGAAGACACTCGTCAGCGATGTTCAGATGGATTGATGTAAGTAAGTGAAGATCTCCGTCAGACAGCTAGGCGATCGATGTCTTTCCATGCGGAAACGCCGTCCGCCTCGACCTTTTATCCGAGAGCAAGATTGTCAAAGAAGAGACTCACGTCCACCAGGTATATACTTGAACCCTGCGGTCTCATTCGGTGAGATCACAACATCCCGTCTCGCCTGAGTTGCCCTGATCGCCAGTGCTCGAGCTACGATCAAACACCATCAGCTTCTGTCATCACCTGTAAAGTCTTTGCTTGCGCCGCTTACAAGTGTGGAGATGTCGTGCCCCGAGACCGAGACCACATCGCATGACGGTGGGGCGGAGGAGGGACATGCCGGCGAGAGATGGAGGAGTGGTAGATGGGATTGGGGAGGTAGGAGGATGAGTGAGATCGATGTTACGGGTGATCGCGGAACCAGCCGCCTGTGGGGTCCGGAGTTTATCGCCGAGTTAGTGGCACCTTTTGAGTTTATCCGTAAAATTTGAGAATAGGAGGCGAGGATGTCGTCGGAGGATAAAGAGCACACCATCTTCGTACCTTCATTACCGCGAGGGAGCTAGCACTACTTTATGTTAGAGGGGCCCTTGCCGTCAAACCGGTCTGTGGAACGTTCAATGCGGATGGGTGTCAGGATCCAAATTCAATTGAACTGCTGGGGATTGCACAATACACCCCAACTAAACACCTCCATGAAGTAGCTCGAGGGGGCATAGACCTTGTCACGATCTTGAATTGAAGCTCGGATAACATCGCCGAACATCGCCGAACATCACCGAAGATAGGCCTGAAAGGCGATGTATAAAAGGGATGGACTTGAGAGTCGGGGAGAACCAGCGATTCGAGATTGAAAGTCACTGAAAGTCATTTAGACTCACTATAGTTACCTAGCCTACTCATAGCCTCAGCATCTCTAGCCCACGCTACTCGACCCGCACTTAACTCGGCTACACCCACGCGTGTCCTCGAGTTATTCCAGCTAAGTTCGACCACGGTAGCCCAACTTTGCCGAAGCTCAGACGACCGTCGCCGATTCTAGGAGCTGAGCGTCGGGCCTATTTGCTGGTCGACGTAGCACCGTGAGACTCAGACGACCGTCGCCGATTCTAGGAGCTGAGCGTCGGGCCTATTTACTGGTCGACGTAGCACCGTGACAGACCTCGACCGTCATCTCTACACAGAATCGCTCCCACTCTTCCAACCCGTCCGTTCCGGCTCCGACTCCGCAATACTCGCCGATGCCGTCGCAAAAGTCTTCCTTGCATTCTCACCAGCATCCCTACGCCTCATCTCGATCACCTGATCATCCTTGAACTGTTTAGGGGAAGGATGATCCCTCCTTCAATACTTGCAAAAATAGCGCATGTTCGTCAATCCCGAGTAGAGCTTCATTCTCGCCTTGCATCTTATCGTTCAGCTGAATGATTCTATCGTAGTAGTCTTCCGGATCGAGGGGGAAACGGTGGTCGTGCGAGCCGTAGGTGAAACTATCTGTCGCTTCTCGAGCAGGTTTTCAAAGCACGGATCTTTTTGGTCCGTTGATTGGGCAGCTCCACGCTTAGGCCCCAGTCGGTTATCAGTGAGAAACCTTGACCGGAAACGACGGAGAACCACTCCGATGAAGTGGAAGTATTATTCCGCCGGTATCATCGCACCTCCGGGTGCCCGTGGCGTTGTAATCTTGAATTCCAGTGCAGGCAACCAGCCTAGCTCGAAGTGTATGATCCACTTCCAATTCCCGAATCCCCTATGCATCGGTAAACTGACCAACACCCCCGTTGAACGCCGTGATCAAGTCCGACAGCTCCCGAATACGGGCTGCGTACCCGGTAAGCTGAGTGCCGAGCACTTTGAATGTTGTTGATCGCGGGAGATATGGTGTGGGTTCAGGTGGTGGAGTCGGTGTCTTCAGTGTAGTTGAAAGGGGTTATGTGAGCTTCCCGACGCTGCAAAAAGTCATTGTGCATGATCAGGTGAACAGAAAGACACCTACGCTCGAGCTCCAACCTATCCCATACTCCTCGCCCGAACTCCTCCTTTGTGTGGGACACGATCAGTTTCCGATCTCAATCCGGAGCACCAGCCGGGAAGTCGAGCGGTGAGTCATCAATAGTCAGAGCCAAGAAGGAAGTTATCGAAACACTAAGATCAAGCCTTTGACGTCCGAAGCGGACATGGAGGGATATCGGAAGAATGCTTCTCTGAAAGTATCCAGCGCTGACGCATGGAGCCCAGTCCTCCGTACTGCTGGTATAGTGGCTGAACCAAATAGACCGATTGTAGACTGATGAGCAGTTGAGTGCGCCGCTGGAAGATTAATTGTACTTGCGGACGGTGATGGCAAGAGGACGAACCGCAAAGATCGGTCACCCAGCAGGATACATAGGGCACGCAATATCAGCTGATGTATCACCAGGTCTGATCCGTTGATTTAGCGCTCGTCCAAGCTCCGTGATCCAGCATTGTCTGTACTGCGATTGTATCGCAGATCGCGTCAATAACATCCAGCATTTCCTCCTCCGCCTCCCAATCCGCTGTGACGGTATCCACCGCTGCATGCCACTCTAGATACGTCACACCAGGATAACCGCTCAGCCTGGATTCTCTGTTCAAACGGATGTCCATGTTGGGTGCGAAAGAGCTCGGTTGACAGGACAATCACGCTGTACCACTCTTCGTAGTGCTCAATCTCTGCGCGGAGGCGGGAGATTGCGTGTCGATCGTCGCCTACGTTACGCCGGGAGAGTCGTAGGCTGCTCTCAGGGTAGCAGCGCGGATGCTATCAGGTACCCGCGCGGGATGGAGCAGAGCGGATGACGCGTTTTACAGAGTTGAATAGTCGAGTTCATGCATCGCTTTTCCACCCACTTGTAACAGCCTAGCGCTGTGGCAGCACACAGGCGGTCCACAGCTTCCGTCTTCTGCGACATGACTTCAATCAAGTCGTTAGAACGTCTACTGCGTGAATCTGCCTCCTTGTGGGGTAATCTGCACATTTCTTTGATGACGAGAAGAGGTTCCCGAGCCGCGTGCTTGTGGGGAGCCAGTCTGGGTGAGGAGACCAACAATCCCGACGACCTGGTACTGAAGATTTCGCTCCCGAAAACGATGTGAGAAGATTGCCCGGGAGTGCGCTAAGCTGCACTTACCCATCAGAGATTGTGATGGCCCTCGAGGAAGTTCTAGGCTGTTCTCCACCCTTGTCAGCCTGTGACTGTGACTTGATGAGCGACTTTCTTCACTATAACATGTATCATCACATGATTATGGCATTCGGGATATCTGCAAAGAGGGTATGATTTCTTCTAACGGCTTCGATCAGAGGAGAGCCCGCTGGAATAGTGCACGGTGTTATGCACGACGAAATTCGGGGTATGAGCCCAGTAGCTGAAGGAGTAGGCTGATAAGTACGGGAACCGACA